>OLRW01000013.1_pt1 | contig 172179 bp, 143 predicted proteins | sample 1672701 | NCBI WGS metagenome assembly OLRW01 (sample SAMEA3136715, study PRJEB25190) | human gut metagenome | biome: human gut; feature: human-associated habitat; material: faeces | place: Austria | collected 2013
ACAAGTATCGGCAACTGAAGGTAGACCCGAAGGAACTGGAAAAGAAGATTTCCGCATTGATGATGGACGACGACGTCACGAAGAAGAGTGGAGTCTATGAATACGTTTTGACCGATGATGAGCGTACCCTCAATATTCGGGCATTTTCTGCCGGCCAGAAGCGGGCCGCGTATGAGCGGCAGCAGGGAATCTGCCCGTTCTGCAAGGCGGAGGGTATCGACAAAAAGTGGGAGTTGAGTGAGATGGACGCCGACCATATCATTCCTTGGTCTCAAGGTGGACACACGGTCACAGAGAATTGCCAAATGCTCTGCAAACCACACAACCGCAGAAAAAGCGCAAAATAACATAAATATGTTACTTTGTAAGAAGATGTAATTAAGTATGGAATAACTTGCCATCCCATCGGAGAATTATACCGTGTCGGCCTTACCTGGGTCGGCGTTTTTTTGCAAAATGAAAGGAGACAAAAATATATGTTTGAAAATATTCGCAACTTTGGTTTTGAAAAGATGGTTGTGTTTGATACTGAAACGACAGGACTCACTCCACCTGCTGACTGCATTATTGAGCTGGCAGCCTTGTGTATCCCTTTAAATAACGGCGGTGAACCATTGATTGTTGACCAGATGGATGAGTTTATCTGCTTGGAAGAAGGTAGAACGCTGGCCCCCAAAATCATTGAATTGACTGGTATCACTGACGAAATGCTTGCCAAGGAGGGTAAGCCTCGTGATGAGGTCGCAAGGCGGTTCGGCGATATGGTTCGCGGCGGCCCAACGCTCCTGGTGGCGCATAACGCACAATTCGACGGTGAATTCACGCGGTACCTGCTCGCGGGTCAATCATTCCCAGACGGTTTGCATTGGCTCGATAGCATGACAGTGTATAAGGACCGGCGGCCATACCCGCATAGACTGGAAAGCGCTATCCGCGCATATGGCTTGGAGGGGAAAGTGCAGAATAGCCATCGTGCAATCGACGATACGATGGCGTTGTATGAGGTGCTGAAAGCGATGGAACAGGAACGCGACGACCTGTACCGCTACATTGACCTCTTTGGGTACAACCCGAAGTATGGTGCTCCGAAGCACCCGCTGGCAAAGGTTAAATACCTGCCGCAACCGGGACATAGATATAGCGGTATTGCAAATGTACGCAATATTCTTCCTGCTGGTATCGCTTAAGGTGCGGCAAAGAAAATAGAGAAGTTAGGGGCTTTTCAATATGGCAATCTTCAAAAATCACAAGATGTTGGCAAAATCGCAAGAAGAAAACAGGCAAACGGTATCTGAGAACTTGATTGAGTGCCCGGCATATGTATACCCATCAGTTAAGGCTAAACTTGAGGAGCTGCATATTGCAGTCCTTCCCAATCTGAGCGAACTCTTTGGAAACAAGGTGGGCACATATTCGGAATTTCGATATGCCGACAGTCGCTATATTGGCGGCAATGTAACCGGTATCGAGATGGTGAAAAATCCAACCATAAGCACATATGCATGTAATGTGGCTATTTTGCACGAAATTGGTCACGCTCTGAATAGCGGTAGAGAGAGGTTCCGCACCACCTACCGGCGAGAAGCAAATGCATGGCAGACAGCTGAGAGGTTGCGCGATGAAATGGGATTTCCGTGCTTTGACGAATCCACTGGCGAAGCATGGGAAGACGTAAAACGTAAGTGTATGGCGACCTATGAAGCGGTCCGTATTACAAGCGGTGACATCTGGAGATACATCTTCAAAGTTTTGAAGTGGACAGTCATTGTTATTGCGCTCACAATGGTTTTGGCCGTAGTTTTGGTACGAGCTCTTTCAGAGAATATCGCTTTGGGTATGCTCTTCTGGATTGTGCTGAAAGGATGCCTGCTGCCTACTGTTCTTCTGTCTTGCCTTGTATGCCTGGCACTCACGGTCCCTGGCATTACGCTGATTGCAAAAGCGAGTGGATTAACTGCAGAAGAGTTTGTCAATGCCCAAATGCGCCGATTGGAAGCGCCGCAAAATTAAGGGAGGCCTGACAGAGATGCAGATAACTAAATATCAGTGCAAGCCACGTCAGGGACCGCCTGGCGTGGCTTTCTTTCCTCCAAAGGTGCGTGATATTCATGCGCAAGCATTGGGATAAAACGACGGGGGGCTTTTTGATTCGATGCAAGCGCTGTGGCCGTTTTTTTGTGTCCAGGCACGCAAACGCCCAATATTGTGATTTGCCAAGTAATGACCCAAAAGAAAACGGGAAAACATGTAAGGAGATGCGCCGAATCGAATCCAAACGAAAAGAACGGGAACGGGGTCGCAAGTTACAGGAGAACATCGATGCCGGTACCTATGTCATGACAGCTATGTACGGCGTTATCTCTCGAAGCGAATATATGGGAAAGTTCCAAGAATATCTGATGAACAAATATCATCTCAAGAACTATGCAGCATTTCAAGGCTGGATTAGCCAAAATGCTGAACTGATGGGCAATGAATATGATGATTTCCAGATGAAAACAGGGCTGCGGAGGATGGACATGGATGAGTAATGCAAAGTATGAGAGGGACGATTCTTATCGCACCAGGTATATCGCTGCGCATCCACCCAAGCACGGTAAATACAGGTGTGTTTATTGTGGCCGCCGGATTTCCAAAGATAAGATGCAGGTTGACCACGTGATTGCGGTCAATCGCGTTAAGAAGAACTGGTTATATCGGCTTTGTGTCCCACACGGAATCAATGATTTGGATAATCTGGTATGTTCGTGCCGGAAATGTAACTTGAGAAAAGGCGATAAAGGTGGGCTCTGGGCCATACGTGGTCATTTCTGGAAAATCTGCCTGCCAATCTATACAATTTTACGACTGCTGGTTTTGCTGGTAGTCGTTTTTCTTATTCTTGTGCTTTTGGATGTTGGTCCATATCAGGAACTGTTTGTATCCTGGATTATACGGCCACTCCCTATGGCCACGAGCTAAGGAGGTAGAGTATTTCGTATGAGTGAGAAAGAGCTTCTATGCGTTGCGCTGGTCACAGAAAACGGTGAGCGGTACAATGCTGAAATCTATCAAGACGGTACTTATTTGGCTAGAAATGGTTCATATTTGCGCCTAACTGAACTTGAATTCGAGCACGCCAAGGTTCTAACGCGCCGGGCGGAGAGGGAAAAGAGGCTCGTACAGGTTGCAAAAGAAATCGTTCCGTACCGTAAAGGGGATATGCCGCCGGAGGAATATATCGAAGATATCGCACCTTACAGTGAAGAAGACTACTTGCTTCCGGAAGAACGGACTCTGCCGGAAGATATGGTCGAGCCGGATAAAGAGCCTGATGCATTGGCACAGGTGAAAGATGTAGAGGTAAAAGTATCTTTTACCGATGCGGCACCTACAGATACGCCTAAAGGTAATGACCTCAAAAACGATGAGGGAGAGCAAAAACTTTCTGCAAAAGAACAGAAACGCATCGACGCTCAAAAGAAGAAGTTGGCAAAGCAAGCCAAAAGGCAGCGTGAGAAGGACGAAAAGGCCGCAGTTAAAGCTGAAAAAAATAGGCAAAAAGAACTGCAGGCTGAAATAAACAAGAATAATAAGCAGCTTGATACCGAAGAGATATATGTGGATGAAGATGCAGCTAGGCAAATGATGGAAGCCCCCAAGAAGAAAAAGATTCCGGTCATACCCATCATTATCGTTGCCATTTTACTGGGGATTGCAGGCTTTTACTTCGGGTATGTCAGTGGTGGCTTCAATCTCGAAATGCTGCCAGGTATTATTTCTGGACAAACAAACGAACCGCCCGCCGAACCAACGCCAGGGCCTGTTGCAACAGCAACACACGACCCAACACCTGAAGCCACGCAAGCACCGCCCAAGACTGAAATCAACCTGATTATCGATGCGACAGACGGCGCAAAGGTATCGGGGTCTACCGATGTTGGCACGAACGAGGGCGAAAATGCCACGGCTGCAACTGCAATACCGGAAGCGCAAAGTGATAGCACAAATGCAGGAGAGGGGTGACTCGCATGTCAAAGGACAAAACCACAAATTCAAATGTAGGGTTTGGCATTGTATTCAAAAAGTTCTTCAAGACTTTTTATGGCGGCATCCGCCTGCTCGCTACCTCCCCGCAGAAGTTGACCGCCAACCAAATTCTGCTGCGGACGCTTTATGCCCGATTCGGTGCAATAGCAGCCTTTATTGTTGTGACTGGCATTGGTGCATGCATTCTTCTCGCGATGCCACAAATGTTGTTGGTTTCTTTGGTGGGTGTTATAGCTTTCATCGGATATATTAGCTATATGGAATGGTTAAGTGAGAGTGGTAATCTTCTTTTCTGCCCTGTCACTTGCACAGGACTGAAAAAAGTGCAACAGCTTTCTGTTAAGTCTGTTTATACCTATCGATTTGTTTCTATTGACCCTGTAAATGGAGTTGGGTTTACTCTGAACCGGACAGAGGAATTGGGATTTATGGAAGGTTCTAATTACCTGTTTTGTTTCAAAAAAACACCAGATGGGCAATTGGATAACCAGAGTATGGTCCATTATATTGAGTTGACTGGGATGGTTTCCGGTGAGCAACAACAGATGGCCATTTCGGAAACTGGAAAATCCATCTCTGATGAAACTGAGCCGAGCGGGGACACTCATACGACAAACGTAATCACAATGGAAGCGATTCGAGCTGCGGCAAAGGCTGAACAGATGCGGTTTGACGACGCCGACACAGACCTTTGAGCGTGGCAAGCAGGAAGAGAAAAGGGGAGTGGTTAGATGCTTACCATCATTGCTTGCCTGTGCGCAGTAGCCAGTTGTGTGTTTGGATATTTGACGCAGAAGAATTGTAAACCAACAAGTATTCGGTATCGCGGTCAGAAAATCGAAGTAGCTAGAAAAATGGTTACCGCCGATGTCTATGATGCGTTTATCAAGAACGGACAATACTATGCTCGGTGCAAGGTGCCTGATAGGGATGAGATGCTCTCGATTCCGATTGATAAATCCATGATGGCAGCTATTCCAGACAATAATGGTGCTTCTGATGTTCCGGTAACAAAAGTCCTACTATATCAAGATAACGGAACGAACGGTCCAGAATACACATTGACACCAGAAGAAATTCGGTTTAAGCTCAATTTGCATGTAATTCAGGACGAACAGCAAACTATGGATGATATTGCCAAGGCGGCCAACGTAATCAATTTCATCTATGAAATTCGACTCGTAATGTGGACCGTTGCAATTCTCGGCGTATATAGCTCTTCTATCATCTCGATTCTATTGTCCGCGTTGTCTGCTTTTATCAGTTATCGTAATGCCATTCCATTAAGACACTGTACAAATTCCAAAAATCGTGGTATAATAAGTATACAGCAAAACAACTCACATGGCACAAAGAACAGCGATGTGCCGCCTGGATTCGATAACTGGTCTGAAGATGAGCAGTACTTGTATACACTTGACAAACGTATTGCTCAGGCTAAAACCAAGGCGAACGCCGTGGATGGGGTTTCGCGTGTTGAAGGGGAAAGGCAAGAAAATACCTTGCCGCCTTCTGACGAATCAGAAGATGACATCAGCACTCCTATTGCTCAAGGTGATAAGACGGAAAACGACAGTTCGGATTCACAAGAAGAGGTCCCGTTCTTTACCGATGACGAGCTGGCTGAAGACTCAGATACAGGTGATGAACTTTCAGATGGTAATGACACTGAAGAGTTTGACGATGTAGAATTCGAAGATGATGAGTTTGATGCCGATGCGGATGACGAGGATGTGCCTGATAGCGATGATTCCACAGAGCCTGTTGCAGAATCCGAAACACCTGAACATACACAAGAGACAAAAAGCAAAGCGACTCCAAGAAGGAATGGGAAGCGAAAAAAGAACATCCAGGCCGCTCTTGAAGATTTAATCAGTTGACACTATTTTTTTCGTTGGGAAGTGATATTTTGGCAGACAAAATTGGTTCGGGCCCGATTCGAGATAACCGGCTTAGAGGCTCCTATCTAACCGCAGAGGAATATGTTAAAATGTGCGAAATCATGCAGAAGTGCGTTGACAATATTCCCAATGCAAAGGAGTATGAAAATAGTCGAATTTCTTTCCATCGTTCTCCATTTTACCCACTTTACAGGTATTGCATTGAGGTAAATGAAGCCGCAAAAGAGCGGGGCAAACCTGATGACCGGTGCGTTATATGTGGATGCCTGAAGGTAAGTGAAAAGGGAGTCATTTGCCGGCAATGTCGTGATTCCATTCGTCAGGAACATAGTATTCGAAGCAATACTTGCAGTTATAACGACGATGAAGAGTTTACTGACAACCGACTGGATTCCTCTTATCTGACGGCTGACGAATTTATACGGTTGTCCAAGCTCCTTCATGATTGTGCAGAAAAAATGCCAACGGATTCAGGCCGTCCACGATACTGGTTGTCCAATGTCCGCCATCCGCTGCATCCGGTATATGAGTATTGCGTTGAATTAAAGGATGCTGCCATTGCGCGTGGTATGCCGGAAGACCGGTGCCCTATTTGTGGACACAAAAAAAGCAAGGCTTATATGCGAAGCCCGTATTGCTATAACTGCAATGTAAGTATCTCTCAACGGTTTAAGATTCGTGGTAAAGCAACAAGAAGCGTAAATGGAGTCACTCATACCTCGCTGTTGCAAAAATACAAGATTGATTTGTACGGGAATCTTGAAAATAATGACCATGAATCTGATGATTATAGATTTCCCGAATCGTTTCTTTCCTACGAGGATTACAAAAATCTTCAAGCATTACTCCAAAAATGCTGTGAAGAGAATAAGGATAAACCTCATCCCACACGTGGCTCAAAAATTCAGGATGCCGACCATCCTTTGCGTCCAGTCTATGTCCGGTGCGTCGAATTGCGCAAAGCCGCAATGGAAGTCGGCATGCCAGATGATAAATGTCTGATTTGTGGTAGTGATTTGGACCGTGACAAGAAATCGGAATATCCGTATTGCCCGACTTGTAGCCGTTTTATTCTGCAGAACCATAAAATTCGTGACCGCACAACCATAAGGAACATTAACGAAAACAAACTATGTGTCGTGTGTCATAAACGTCCGGCCGCAAAGAATATGGGCGGTATGTGCCGTGCTTGTTATCGTATTGGTGATAGACTGGGGGACCACTCAGTTGAGGCCATTCGCGCCAAACGCCGTCACCGCGATAAAATCGATATCCAACAGGGAATCAATATCTCTCATGTGGATGATATCCTGGAGCCGAGCGGCAGCGAAAAATCAGGGTTTACCAGAAAAATTTGGAATCTGTGATAAGTGGTGTTATCCATGGTTAAAAGTCTTATTAGTGGCATTTACGAAGCCATCGCGTTTTATTATGACAAGTTGCGCCCGAATGGAAAGAAAGTGCAGAACGACGGCACAATTAAACGCCCCGGAATTGGCAAGTTCTTTGCCACATGGCTCATTCTATATGCCATCGGGTATTATTTCTTCCTGCCATTAGAGCTCGTTATGAGGGCTATACTCGGTATCGTTGTATGGGCCATTGTCGGACGGATGCTATATCGTTACGCAACTTCTGCACCCAAGACAACCCCATCGTATCAGGCACCCACTTATCAGAATGTTGCTTCAGCGCCTCAAGCGGTCAAAAAGAAGAAACGCCACCATCATAAAAAGAAGACGCCAGTTTCGATGGATAACATCATAAATTCTTCCAGAGTCGTCTATGACGACGATGAGGAAGACGATAATGAGAATGGTGAAGGCCAGACCCCACCTCCCAAGAAAGAAGAGGAAACTTCTCCGTTCGATGACTTTGCGATTGGTGACGTCCTTTATGGCTTGCCATTCAACCCAAATAAAAAATGACATTTCGACATCAGACAAGCAGGGCGCCTTTTTCGGGCGCTCTTTTGTGTATAGAACAAATTAGTGAAAAGGAGGAAGCGCATAATAGCGCGATTTCTTTATGGAGAACTACATCAATGTATTTGCAGGCCGGCCGGGTGCCGGAAAAACTATCTGGGCATGCAACGAAGCTGCGTCTTTGGCTAGTGACCCTAACAACACTGTTGTGTACATTGGCCACATGAAAGAATTTGAGCGTATCGTTCGCAAGGCTGGAGCAGATAAAAAGAATCTGTTCTTTGCTCGGCTTTCGAATGCAGGCGAAGCAATCGGCCGCGCTATTGACTTGGCCAATACGTACAGTGGCGTGTTCAATGGCATGACCTTGGATACTGACCAAGATGACTGCAAGATGGTGTTTCTGTTCTACGACCAGTGCCGGTATGACCTGTTCAATGGCCGCCGCGATATCCTTGAGGCTGCTGCGAAGGCTGGTGTCAAGGTGTATATGCTGTGCCAGGTTTTCGACCAGGTAGATAAAGGCGATGCCGGCTGGTCGAAACTCAACTGCAATTGCTATGTTATCTCCAAGAGCCGGGCTCCCCGCGAGGCTACGGAGGAGGAGATTGATGTCAAATATCGCGGCAAACCAAAAATTACAGGGGGATGATTCGTATGTGCAGGAAGGTATTGAGTATTTTTCTTTCCTTGGCAGTAGCCGCCACAATGGCAGGCTGTGGCTCTGCAGTGCTGCCTGTAGAAGAACAAGAGGAACCGGCTCCAACAGCCTCGCCTGTTGCAACTGATTCGGCTGGAATGGAGATTCCGGTCAAGGAAAAAACAGAAGAAGAAATTCGCGCTGCATACATTGCAGATTACAAGATGCGGTATGTTACAAGCGTTTTGATGCAACTGCCTCCGATTCCGACTGATGCAGAATTGGAACGCCTGAAAATCGAGGAATGGCAGCAGACGCCATATCAGGACCCTGAAGATGAGCTTATCAATTACTGCCGCAGCCAGTCCGATATGGTTGTAAAAGAATTCCTGGCGGATTACCCAACAGATGATTATACTGCCAACGAGGGAAATCGGGTCCTCAAGAAAATCTATGATGGGCAGACCGGCAGGGAAGTCAACGGCGGCCCCGATGCTGTCACGATTGGCTATGAGACCGGGTATTGGCGAATCACAAACTGCGAATATTACAGCATGGCATTCTATGAAAACGGCGATGACAGCAACTCGATTCGCATTCTGTATCTGTGTGACCTGTATCATTATGTACTAAATGACCAGGACAACCTGGCAGAACAGCGGGATGACACGGAACTCACAACGGAAAACTCGACTGTTAAGGAGTTCCCGAATTCCTTCCTAATGGTTACGATGAACGATATCTGCCCCAATGACGCTTCGGATACATTCGGGCAAAGCCAGAAATTCATGCCGGAAGTATTGTTGTTCACGGATTTTGAATCCGCAATTAAGAGCGTTGAGAATCCGAGCCATACGTTTGAAGACTTGTATCTAAACGATGATTTTACCGGTAGCATTGTAAATGGCTATGAAGGTCAGCCAATCGTCACGATGCCAGATTTAGTTGGCAAATATATTGATGTGTCTCGCCCTGACAATGTTCGTGAACTCGATGACCTCGGCATTGCCAACTATGAGGTCCAGTGGAAGGAAAATGACGGGTCGATGGTGCCTTACAGCATTCAATCCTGCAATATTGAACCTGGTACACTCATCGATATCACGGACGATAGCGAAGATTCCAAAATTATCGTGACCGTTGCAGACCGTGCCCCTGACACGACAGCTACAGACGAAGAAGAGGGCACAGGCGAACCGGCGACCGAATCGGAAACTGATGGCGAAGATTCCACAACAGACAATACGGATTCGACAACTTAATATATTTATTGCCCTCGCTCAGCGTTTTTGCTGGGTGGGGGCTTTTTTTGTTTGCTTATTCGATGCGATAGCGAATAGGCAAGGATATAATATAATTAACTCCCCCTAAAGGGAGGAAAATTCTTGGCCTAAATTTTTAAAGCGTATAACTATTCTACTAAAAAAGAAGGTAAGGAATCAGATGATTGGAGCAATTATTGGAGATATTGTCGGTTCCAGATTTGAATTTGATAATTATAGAGCGAAAGATTTTGAATTTCTTACGCATAAGTGTTTCTTCACCGATGATTCTGTTATGTCTCTAGCTGTATGCGAGGCCTTAATGCATTGTAAGCCGGACTATAGTGACTTGAATAATGTAACTATTGAATCTATGCAGCGAATTGGCCGTTCCTATCCACATTGCGGTTATGGTGGTTCCTTTCACCGTTGGATGTATTCAAATAATCCGCAACCATATAACAGTTACGGAAATGGAGCGGCAATGCGTGTCAGCGGATGTGGCTATGCAGCTAACTCTATTGCGGAAGCCGTAGCACTATCAAAAGCAGTTACCGAGATAACCCACAATCACCCAGAGGGACTCAAGGGAGCAGAAGCTACTACCATTGCTGTCTATATGGCTCGCACTGGAAGCAGCTTGATGGCAATTCGGGATTGTATCGTGAAAAACTACTATCCGATTAACTTCACTCTGGATTCTATTCGCGATACTTACCAATTTAATGAAACATGCCAAGATACCGTTCCTCAGGCACTCGAAGCATTCTTTGAGTCTACTAGTTTTGAGGATGCCATTCGCAATGCTATTTCGATTGGAGGTGACAGTGACACCTTAGCAGCTATCACTGGTGCCGTTGCCGAAGCGTATTATGGTGTGCCCAATAATATCAGAAAGCATGCTCTTAAATTTTTAGATGACCGTCTCCTTAAAATTCTTCTGGAATTTGAAAATATGTACCCTGCTAAATCCAGGAAGAAACTGTTTTCTCATCTGTTATCTTTGCGCTTTTGGGGGAGCATGTCGCAAAGTGAGTATACTCTATGATGTCTAAGCAAGAAATACGGAATTTCCGTCAATGAAATGAAAATACGTATAAACCGAACTAGCTGCTTTCGGTAAGGGTGTTCTTGTTTAGGCGTCAGAAAGCACTTGGAAAAGTGCTCCATATTTTATCGCTGCAAAATGCAGCAGAAAGGAATTTGTTATGCCTTATGTAAACAATTTTGTCGTATGTGGTCATATGACTGCTGACATCCAGACTGTCCAGGGACAGAATGGCAACACCTGCTATTTCACCCTTGCGGTAAATCGCGGTAAGGACGCGGTGGATTTTATTCCTGTTCGCGTCAGTGAGAAGTTCATCGCAAAGACCCGTGACCGCTTTGTGAAGGGAGCTGCCGTCCTGGTTACTGGCCGCGTGGAAAGCGGCTCGTACAAGGACAAGAACGGTAACAGCCGTTCGTTTTTCCATGTCTCGCCTGAAACCATCCAGACGGGAGTCAATGGCAATTTCAACGCCGGCATCCTGTTCGGCAATTTTACCGCAGACCCCGAAATGCGTCAGACCCAAACCGGGAAGAACGTCATTTCGTTCTCGGTCGGCAGCACGCGCCGGTACAAGGATGCGAACGGGGAATGGAAGGATGCACAGACTTCTTTCATCAACGTAAGCGCTTGGAACGGTACTGCTGACTTTATCGGCAAGTATTTCAAGAAGGGCGCTCCGATTCTTATGCAGGGGTCGCTGCGCAGTAACCAGTATACGGCCAAGGACGGCAGCAAGCGGACCAGCTACGATTTTGTAGCCAACACGGTCTCGTTCGCTTCCCGCCCTGACAATGCTGGAAATGGTGCCGCCAACAACGCTGCGCCTCAGCAGGCTCCTGTTCAGGCAGCACCTGCTCCGGCAGCCAATCCTGCGCCCGCTCAGGCAGCTGCGCAGTATTCCGTCCCCGATGAATATGCCGATTTCGGCGAAATCATCGACGACGGTGACCTGCCGTTCTAATCTCGCAAAAACCCAGATTTATATTGGGGATGAGGTCAAAAGGCCTCATCCCCATTTTCTTTCTCAACGGAAGGAATGCTTATGGCCAAGAACAAACCGACGCCCAGGACGGCGTCTACGTCCAAGGAACGCGAATGGTATGCAACAACCGGCTGGAAGGTATTCAATGACCTTTTGACCGAGTTGGCCGCAAGCCAATTAGATGTGATTTGGATAGAGAATTTCGATGAAGTCCGAACAGCACTTGCCAACGTCAATCGCAAGACACTCGTTCAGCTTTTTAATGCTGACAGTATGGATTGGCAGCTCAAAACGGACGCGGATGGTACGCTGTATATGTGCCGCACAAAATAAATTTAAAATGAGGAGTAAAATACTATGTCTATTTTTCAGATGAACGCCAACGATATCGCAAATGCTCAGGGCCGTTCTCCCGCATGGTTGTTTGACGGTGACCTGATGACCGGTAAAGTGCCTTCTGGCTGTCAGATGCGGCCCAGCATGCCTGGTATACCGCTGATGTGCAACCCGGTACATCCGGAGTTCCTGTCTGCCATCAATGATTTGCTGTTCGTGAACCCGGCCTCTGCGGCCTATGGCTGCAACGCCAATGCCGCTATGGCGGAGGACACTTTTGATGGTATGCATTGTGCTGTTGCCTTCAACACCACGAACGGAAAACTCTATGCTTCCGTAAACGACGCGCCGGTTTCGGACAAGGCCGATTTGCCGCTGCGAATGGTGTTCCTGCTCGCAATGCCTTTCTACATGAAGGACGCGGAGTTCGCCGAAGCTATGGACCGACTCCAGAACGCACAGAACGACGATGACCGCAAGAAAGAAGTGGCGATTCTCTACGATAATGCCTATATGCGTGACAAGGACAACGAAATCACACAGGCGTTTGAGAACAAGAATCTGCTGCGTCTGACGGTCATTAAGGCCCAGGCTCCGGTGTACATGCCGACAGAACAGACCGGCGCACAGTTTATCACGTTCAAAAACGTGGGAACGAATGCGGCCACAGGTATCAAAGCCGCTATCGTCACTGCTAAAGCAGTAATGAAGGGTAGCGAATTCAATGGCGCATATCGCGTTATTGATGAGGGCGAGCTGACGTCTGAAGAGCGGTCCCATATCCTCCATCTGGATGACCGGTACAACATTACAGAACAGCACATTGACGTGGCACAGACTATCAAAAATTCTCTTGGTGGTCCGCATCCGTTCTGCAATTATCTGTTCCGTGGCCAGCCGGGCGGTGGTAAGAGCACGTTCGTTCAAATCATCGCTGCTGGTCTCGGTTTGCCGTATTACAGCGATGTGTTGCGCGATGACCTGTCTGGCGACTTCTTCAGCGGCTATTATGCCCCTGATGTCGACAATAAGGGGAAGAATCAGTACAAGAGTCTTGAGGAGCTGCTGGCAGAAATGCCGACGCCCGAAGATATGGCTTTTGACCCGGTAACGGCCTATGAGACCATTACCGGCAAGGTGAATGATACGGCAACGGCGAAGGATTGCATGGAGGCTATGACCCGCCGCATTGTTGAGTTTACCAAGAATCTGAAAGGGGAGAACAAGAACGCCTTGACGTTTGTAGAAGGCTTGATTCCTAAACTGGAACGGCCTTGCCTCATCTTCTATGACGAGGTAACTGCTCCGAAGAATCCTGGTGCTATCACGGCTCTTAACTCTTTGATGGACCGGCAGCGCGTCTTTACGCTGTCTACCGGCCGAGTGATTCATCGGCATCCGCTTTCCGTCATGTGCTTTGCCGGCAACTTCTCTGAAGACGGCGTTGAACTGGAAGGCGTGCGCGACCCGAACCGTACCTGGCAGGACCGCAACAATGAGGTTCTCAATATTGCTCCGCCGAAGCCGGCCGAGACAAAAGCGATGTTGATTGCGGATACCGGGTATGATGAAGCGGTCAATGCGAATATTCCCATCGACCAGTTCGTCAATATCCTCCCGGAACTCCAGAAAATCAGTGCCGACTACTACGGTGTTTGCGGATTCCGTGCTCTGTCTGACTGGCTCGCAAAAAGTATGGCTATTGGTAGCCCGATTCGTGCTGCCGAGACGACCATCATTACAAAGAGCACCAATAACCCCGAATGCCAAGCTGAGCTGCGCCAAAGCAGGCTTTCGAATCCTTTGCAAAGAATGCCCATTGCGAGGCACCGGCCATTGCTGATTCAAATTCTGACATCATGGACCAGCTCCTCATTTCTGGTGCGTGGTTCATGGTCATCGCTTCAGCCGACGTAAGCGGAACATTAGCTCCAGCCATCAAGGGATGGCAGATGAATCGCCCAGTCATCGGATATACGCGCAAAGGAGAAGAAAACGCCAGAACCTGGCAGCAAAACTTCGTCCGGGAACTTAAACGTACACCTCTCATGGGCGTGCGCAGTAAAACACAAGCTGTAGCGCCACCCCATGTCGTAATCTCTAACAACTCTAATAATCTCAAAGAAACTCTGAATTCTTTCATCACACACGCTGCCGACAGAATCGGCGCCTGACACTATACACCTTTTTCGAATACGGCAAGAGCATAGCTTTCTTGCCGTATTATTTTTGTCCTTTTTCTCATCCATCACTTTGAACTTGAGGAGTGGTTCCCAATGCACATAAAAATCAGACACACTATTTCTGTGATAATATGTTTTTTTGCCACAGTCACATTGGTGTGTTTCATGTCTTATAGGCCGCTCATGCATCACCTGAAGGAAGAGTCACTGCGATGGCGATTTGAAACGAAAATCAGCGCAATCAATGAAGTGGATGCCGCCACAAGGGATTTGTTTGTGATTCCGCATCTGTTCAAGCCTGTTCTTCCCGATATTGAAATCGAAGACCTCCCTTACGATGACTATGAATCGGTTAAAGAAGGGTACATTAACTGTGTTGATGAGGCCAAGGCAAATTTGGAATTGCACGAAAAGAATTTTGCCGACAAAGTCTCCTTTGCTGTAGCGGTCGGGAGCCTTCATCAAATAAACCAACAGGCATTGGATGCTGGCATTCCCAAAACCGGCATTAGCGACCTCCTCAACTATGTGGGACGAGGGAAAGCAGCTTTTACTGCCGAAGCAAAGAGTGCAGCACTTTATGAACGGGCCCGAGCCGCAAAAACTGTGGCTGAAAAAGCTTACTTCGAATCTGTGGCAAATTACATGAGTCAAAAATTTGCTGCAGATAACCTGGCCAAAGAACTGGATGCCAGGATGCAAAAGCATCTTGAAGAGCTTGAGGCAATCCGAATTGCACAAGAAAAGGCGGCTGAAGAGGCAAGGCGCCGGGAACAAGCCAAACAGTGGCAGGGCGTACCCGCCGGGGCCGCTGGGCGTCTTCGGATTCCCGCCTATGGCATTTCAATCCCATTGTATTCGAGTATGTCTCAGGGTGTTGTGGATGCGCCTAATAGTGCCGCCATGTTCGGTCTTAACGGCCTCACAGTAATAGGTGACCACTGGAATCAGGATGGATTCGGGGCTGTGCGTAGCATGGCGATTGGAACCGAAGTGTATATCGACTATCCCGGCGGGTCTGTTGGCCAATACCACGTGACTTATCGTGGTACGGGCACAAACGCCTCTACCAACCTGCTATTCTCTGATGGCTCACCAGTAGACGCTCGATATGGCGGGCTGGTCCTTTATACCTGCCTCTCAAATTGGCAAAATGTTTCCATTGTATGCTGCGGATAATTCTTTAGAAAGGGGTGGCGGGGAAATGCCTCAAATCATTACGGCGGATAACCCGCCTATCCTTCAATCAGTACTATTCCCGTACCAATGCTTGCTTCAGCCATTTGCGAGTATTGACCGAATTCCCAAAACCGGTTCAAACGACAGCTTATATAACCCAAAAAGCAACAAACAGTACGATTTCGCTGAACAACAAAAGGTCGCAGAAATTGCCGAAAGCTGGTTTATTCAATATTCAATGGAACAGCAGGCAAAAGGGATAATTGAGTCTTTTGATGACGTGCGTAACGTCAAAGAATACCAGGACAAAGATGTTGACTTCGTATATCATTACCGTAACCGGCCTCCTGTAATGATTGAAGTTAAAGGCGACCGGCATGAACTTAGAAATCTTTTTGCCGAGACTGTCGTTCCATCTTTTTATACCGACAAGGAAACCGGCAACGTCGTCGACCAGCGTGCCAAGCCTGGATGGCTGTTCGGTTCAAAAGCTGATTTTGTTTTCTACTGCTTTATACGGTTCGATACCATCTATATTTTAAACCTGCGCCGCTTCTCACCTTGGCTTTGCAATTGTTTAGCAACGAAAGGGGTGCGAAACAAATTTACCTCATGCGCTGCACATAATTTGCACAATAAAGATGCCCCATCTGACAACTTTTATTACGGCATGGGATGTCTAGTACCTCTTTCGGTTTTAGAGTCGGTTGAAGAACGTCTTTGCAATAAAATCATTGCCGAACCGCCAGGCATAATCGGCGTATACGAAAATCGAAAAGAAAGTGAGAATCTTCATTATGCATAGCTTTTACAAACTGACCGGCTTACTTCTTGCGGGATGCCTTTTTCTGACTGCTTGTGGACCGAAGAATAAAACGACCGTTTCCACGCCTGAATCGGCAACGGCTGAAACTGCAACAGGGGAGACGGCCTATAGTGCAACGTTAGACGATAACGGATACTATACGGGTATCAAAGCAACGGATTATGTACAATTGCCGGATGACTACGACTCGATTTCTGTACCCGCTGAATATGGCGAAGTATCTGAAGAATCGATTGATAATAACATCCATGAACTTACTATCAATATGGGGACTGCCACACAAATCACCGACCGCCCGGCGGCTGAAGGCGATGCCGTCACAATTGATTTTGTCGGGACTGTGAATGGGGTAGAGTTCGATGGCGGTTCAGCAACCGGCTATGTGCTGGAACTTGGCAGCGGAGACTTCATCGCCGGCTTTGAGGACCAAATCATCGGCCACAATGTCGGTGAAACATTCGATGTCAATGTCACATTCCCCGACGGCTATGGTCAAACGACTGATGCCGAAGGAAATACAATTGACCTGTCTGGCGCTAACGCCGTCTTTACTACAACTCTAAATGATATTGCTGTGTACTCATTGACCAATTCAGATGTCGCAAAAGCATTTGAAGGGTACACACTGGATGACGGTTCTATTATCGATTCAGTAGATAAAGCACGAACGTATTTCGAGCAATATGCCAGATACGAATCTGTCGTGTCCTACTTGGCCGATTATCTGATGACCAACTCGGCATTCATGGAAGACATACCTGATGAAATCGTCGAAAATGAATTTTTAATGGAAGAAGCCTATATTTCGGAACTCGCCACCAGTAACGGTATGACCGTAGATGAGCTTTTACAATCCGGCGGGTATAACGATATGGATGCTTATCTGAATGCGAGTGAGGAATACATCCGGCAAGACCTTCAGTATTGCTTCATTATTCAGGCTATCGCAGAAAACCTTAATATCGAAGTGACCGACGAAGATATAGAAAGTTCGTATGGCACCGATGCCGATTCTGCAGTCGCCACTTACGGAAAAGGATATGTTGCGCAGCAAGTATTGACTTACCTGGTGATGGATGAGCTGTATACCAATGCCAAAATTGGATGAATGTCTGGTCGTCATCTCGCCCTAACGGAGTGCCCTTTCTCGATGCATTCTTAAGAACAGCAAATTTTCACTTTGCTTATTGCGATTTTGTGCGCAATGTGGTATAATATATTTACAGGCTAGATAAAGCCTGTTGTAACGCCAATAAGCTGGACGACCGACGGTACCAGGGCAGACGTAACCGTCACCACTATGCTAGAGTAGCTCAGTTGGCAGAGCGGCTGTTTTGTAAGCAGCGGGTCGCAGGTTCGAGTCCTGTTTCTAGCTCCACCATTCTCCCATATACGATTTTGTTTGAGGTTGCTGTCCTTTCTTACCATGACCCACATGGCGCAAGTGCTAAGCAACCGCCCGGCAATCCCCATGGTTTTGTTGCTGGGTTTTCACACGGTGCTTGTTCCAAACCGCTATATTAAATACCAGGACCGAGGGGCGAAGGCGGTTGCGGTCCATATATGCCGGGTTAGCTCAGTTGGTAGAGCGACAGTTTCGTAATCTGTAGGTCGTCGGTTCGAGCCCGACAGTCGGCTCCATGTTTCCCTTTTAAGTCTGTATCATGCAGCTATTTGTTATTCTCCCGGCGGTGAACCTCCGGATGGCAGTCCATCCTAACACGAGAGCTTGTAATGGTGGCTGGGAGGCCCCTGGATATGGGTAGTTTCATCACCGTTGCAAGACAAGCCGTGCTGAGTAATCAGCAATATATGCATGGTGTGTAAAGGCGGCTGCTATGCTCCTCTGGCAGATGGGAAAATATCTGCTTGCTGCTTCTGAATGGCTGCCTCCACGCGGCAAGCGGTGGTAACGATGTCTGTTGGGCATCGGCCAAAGCCATTGTATTGTGTACGGCCCTGTTTGCTGTATGCAGTCATGCTAAACTTCCGGAACTCCTCTGCCAACAGGCGAGCACGAGATGCCTGGATAATAGCCGGAAGGCCTTTCTTTGTTGGGTGCATTTTCTGTTATCCATGCCAAGCCGTTTCGAGTTTTCTCGAAGAATCATGTATGGTGTGCAAGGCGGCTGCCATACCCCTGTGGCGGGCGGGGAATAGTCCGCTTGCTGGTTCAGATGACTGCCTCCACGCGGCAACAGCGGTAACGAGTGAATTGGCTCATTGGCAGAGTCACCGCGGCACTCGGCTAAAGTCATCATTTGGGAGCATAGCTCAGCTGGGAGAGCATCTGCCTTACAAGCAGAGGGTCAGCGGTTCGAGTCCGTTTGTTCCCACCAATGTGCGCATCGGTAGTACAACGGCTAGTATACCAGCCTTCCAAGCTGGGGACGCGGGTTCGATTCCCGTTCGATGCTCCAGTCGGGTTTCCGACCATTTTTCTTCTTCCTTTCTTTTTCTTTTGACCCACATACCGGGTGATTGGCGGTACCGGGGCAGACATAACCGCCACCAGAGCGCTTTTCTTTTCAGTTCGCTTTCAGCTCAACACGAAATCGGAACTGATGGTGAGCTTCTAAGCTCTCGTTGGCCATCCATGCAAGTGGTCAAAATGCAATCGCAATGGGCCGGCCAGCGAGTGTCGGACACTCCAAAGCGACAAAAGCAAGCCGCAGCAGTAATCTTCTGCTGCATAATCTGGGCAAACGGGCCCTCGGCTTGCTTTCATGGGCGATTAGCTCAGTCGGGAGAGCACCTGCTTTGCAAGCAGGGGGGCACGGGTTCGAGTCCCGTATTGTCCACCATGAATCTTGTGAGAAAGGAGGACACTCCAATGGCTACTGCTAAAAAGGCAGCTCTCGTATTCGAGATGGGCGATAAACAGATTGCGCTCAAGGACATCGAAAACGCCGTCAAGGCTGTCAAGGGTGCCAAGACCGCCTATATCAATACGGAAGAATGCGCGGCATACTGCGTTGATGCTGAGGGCAACACCACTAAGGTCGAGCTGACTGCCGAATAAATCGAGTTCCCGCCGGGACAAGCCCGGCATTATATGGCCCGTTGGTCAAGAGGTTAAGACACGGCCCTTTCACGGCTGTAACATGGGTTCGATTCCCGTCCGAGGCGCCAGAATGCCGCATAGTCCAATATCTGGCGATGCAGTTTCCGCATAACGCAGTGAGGATGCTTCCCGCCGTTGTCACATCCACGGTGGAGAGGAAAACTTGTTACCATGATGTGTGGGGCAAGCTGTGCCGGGCGGCTTCAGCACAGAACCAGCAAGCCGATGTGGAAATCTTTCACATCTTAATCTGACGTATGTTGTCTAGGCTTGCTTTCATGGGCGATTAGCTCAGTTGGGAGAGCACCTGCTTTGCAAGCAGGGGGGCGCGGGTTCGAGTCCCGCACCGTCCACCACGCAGCAGATACCTTCATCAGGGACACCGGTTGAACCTGACGTGAGATGCGCTCAGCGCCCTGTCACGCGAACATGGTGCCACGCATTCCTCACGAAAAGGGTTTGCTGCAACCAACGCCTTGGAAAAGGTCACGCGAGTTTTGCGTCCTCGCAAAATCGCATCGCCGGGGTAGTGACCGGTAATCTTCAAGAAAGGATGGTGGGTGTGATGTATCGCAATCGCGGCAAGCCCTATATGGGTTCTTCTATGAAATATATGAAATAAGCAGCATGACCGGCGGCCAGCGGCAACGTGCCCGGCCCCTACACACCTAAAGAAGGGAGAGTGAAGCGAAATGGGACGACCGCGTGACAAGCCCAAACAGGCACACCCCATCATCAAAACTACATGAATCCTGCGCCTTGCGCCGACCGGCAGACGCCGCCGGCGCCTATATGGCGGAATAGAGCAGATGGCAGCTCGCCGGTTTCATAAGCCGGAGGTCACAGGTTCGAGTCCTGTTTCCGCACCCACAGGCGTCTGGGAGATGCGCCTAACGATTGTCTCCCGAACCCTCATTTTGATATTGTTGTGGTTCACTATCAGTTCCGGAACAATGATTTTGCGCTGCATCAATGGATAAGTGAGACTGGCTGAGAAGTTGCAAAAGACGCTGCGACTGCCTGACCACTGCCCAGTCAAATGGGCAAAAAAAATAACAGGAGGACACTCCAATGCAGAAGTAATTCGCATCCGGATGTCAAAATCAACACGGAGGTATAGTCCAATGCAGAAGTGATTCTTCTCCAGGATATGCGAGCTGAATAGCAGAAGGCAAGAGGACAGTCCAATGTATTGAGGACCTGATGCCGGGTAGCGCCCGGCTTAAAACAACAAGGCAGGAGCGCCTGCCATCGGCGTCCTTGCACCTCTGGGCGCCGATATTATGTTGATGTGGCGCAGTCGGTAGCGCAGTACCCTGATAAGGTAAAGGTCGGCAGTTCGAATCTGCCCATCAACACCAGCCGTCGTGACGTTGGACGTTAAACGTGTTGTCCAGGAGACCGGGACGAAATGTGATGGGAAAACGGTTTGGGGTTCGATTCCTCCTTTGTCGCAACCGGGCGGGAACTGCCATCACATCTGGAAATCCAATGCACGGGAAGAGGGTCGCACCCGCCCGATAGTTGCATCAAAGGCAGAGAACAGCGTTAACTTTGCCAAGCACAGTGGGATGTCTGTGCAGAAAAGGGACCACGCCCGCAAAGCGTGGTCCTTCATCTGGCCCGGTAGTTCAGTTGGTTAGAACGCCAGCCTGTCACGCTGGAGGTCGCCGGTTCGAGCCCGGTTCGGGTCGCCATTTTTTAACATGTCGAAGGGTGGGGAAGGCAAGATGTCTGAAATACGTCTAAACGGGTTGTGCTACAGGTTTAACGACAGCTTCAATTTGTTCGATTTTCTCGACATGAATGCGGATGGCGTATATGCGGAAGGACACGAACCCATTGCTGTAATTAACACATCTGGGGCTGAAGAAGTTCACTATATGGGACAGGTATTTCAGTTTTCTGATGGCTGGACACTTATGGCTTTGTTAGACGAAAATGCCAGTGAAGTGTGTGAAGAATAATTTCGGGGATTAGCGCAGCTGGTAGCGCGCCTGCTTTGGGAGCAGGATGCCGTGGGTTCGAGTCCCGCATCTCCGACCAGCTGGGAAGGAGACGCCCAAATGCGTACACAAATGTGATGTCTAAAACGTCTCCAAGCCGGGCGATTGGCGGTACCGGGGAAGTCGTAACCGCCACCATAACACCTCTGGCTGTGCAGAGGTGAAATAAATGCAGGTTTCAAAAGAAAAGAAAGGAGTAAGTTGGTATGCAAGCAGATAAAATCAACCAGTATTTTCTTACGAATGGCAAGTATTTCCCTGAGGAAAAAATTCCTGCTCTGCGGGCCAAAATGAGTGGTTTCACGGAAAGCCAGGAAAGTATGTTGTATGGTCTGTCTTTCCATGACCCGCTGGTCGTTGAGCTCGTATCCATTTTCATCGGTGGACTTGGAATCGATAGATTCATGCTGGGCGATATTGGTATGGGAGTTCTCAAGCTGCTTACCGGCGGTTGTTGCGGCGTTCTGTGGCTGTATGACGCCATCACCATCATGAAAAGGGCACGGGAAGTCAATTTCAACAAGGTCATGCAGTTCATGTGATTTCAAGGCTTTTGAAAAAAATCGGAATTTTTGGGGCGCTTTTGGCAGCTTTCGTTTTGCTGGACATCCAATGCCCGATAAAATTTCTAGCAAAAATTCCGTGTCCATCTTGTGGTACGACCCATGCAATATTTGCTTTGCTGCGGGGAAATATCAAACAATATTTCGTGTATCAGCCCATGGCTGTGTTCCTTGTCATTGATATTGTTTTGGCTTTTATTGCCCAAGAAATCAATAACGGCCTGTTTCGAACAGTTTCATATACTTTCATTCTCATAACAGTGATAGTAAATTTTATGGTATGGGCTATACGCATTTTTTTGTGAAACACGTTGTATGCGGAGCGATTGGCGGTATCCGGGGGGAAGTAACCGCTGCCAAAGAGTTGGGGTAACTCTTCATCAAAAACTGCCCTGGTTGCATCACCCGCAAGTGCCATGTATACAGTTCCATCCCAAAGCAAACGGGTCAATGGTCTTGGACATTGGCAAGATGATGCTAGAAAACATTGCTGAAGCTGATGTTGTACAGGGATGCAAGGCCCGGAAACCATTACGGGCAGGCATAAAATGTCGGATATATCCTGTCAGCAAGCGATGAGGCCGAAGAGTCAGCCTGCCGTGAAAACCGGCCGTAACAGGAACACGATATAGCCGTTCTAGCCAGACCCCTTCTGCAACGGCGTTTCCATAAGAGAAGGCGAGGGGGCAAGTTTTGCTGCGCAAAGTGTCGCAGCAGGCGGGGAGTTCTCCGCCACCTGGATTTTGCGGGTCCACCGGCGCGGCCAATGACTAACCGGCGGGGGTTAAATGAGATGTGGCCTACCCAGCGTGATAGATACGCCAATGGCTCAGAGTATCCGTGCTCGACAAATAAGCTTATTGCTCAAGATGCCATCAAAAGTATAAGCCGAAAGAACGAGCTAAAAATCCGGCAGATATAAGGTCGCGCTTGTAGATGAAGCCGGAATGTGGGAGTAAGGGGCTCGCCCGCATAAATATATGGAAATATTGGTGTCAATAGTTCCGTCTGATTCGAAGATTCAGGCGGTGTGACCATGGTAAACACATGACCTTTTTCCATTTTGGTGTGGAACCTTGCCCGCACCAATTTTTGGGGCGTTAGTTCAGTTGGCGGAACCCCTGGCTCATAACCGGGCAGTCGCAGGTTCGATGCCTGCACGTCCCACCAGAAGGTTTCCTTGTTTTTCCTCAAAAACAAGGTGGTGGAGTTGTTAAGGCTCGGCAGCACAGCAGGACGAGGGAAGACGGCGCTGTGCTTTTTCCATATACGGAATTGGACACGAAAGGAAGGGAAAACACCATGTACGACAGTCACTATTATGCGACGACATTGCCTTCAAACGCTGCAACAGCAATTGATAGGTTTGAAACAGCAGACTGACATGACATTCACCTTAAAAGAAGTTCTCCGCAAATACGTACCGCGAAACTTAAAAGACAAAATCGTGGATTTTATCGATGACCTAAAGACAACTTATTACACACGAAAAGAAAACAAACAAAAAGCATTCCAGGTCGAGGTGCTTTCCCGTCATGAAATGTCACTCAAAGCTAACGAAGAAATTCCATATGCATGTGTTATTTCCATCAACACACTTGGTAGAGAGCATTTGGACATTGCTACGCCAGTCCTTTACTTAGACTTCAATGATACAACTGATGAAAATGGCATCTCTATGTTTGACGCCCGCAAAATTGCCATTTTTGTTTCTTCAAATGTAGCACAGGGTAACAAACACATCATCATTCATTGCGACCAAGGAATTTCTCGCAGCGCAGGTGTTGCCGCCGCAATTCTAAAAGCGTATAATATGGATGAAGATATTATCCTCAAGAATGGGCATTATTGCATTAACCCTAGATGCTACGAATACGCCTGCAAAGCATTCCGGCTTCCGATAACCCCAGAACAGGTAAGAGAAGCTCAATATAAAAGCCGCGCCGCGTACCTGAGCGAGTGGCCAACTTTCTAAAAAAGGAGTATGCAACAATGATTAAGGTATCTCCCGCATATGCCAGCAAACTGGTCAAGCAGAAAAATGAGCAGATGCGTGTTTTGCTGAGCCAGGAGCGTGAAACAGCAACAACCACAGCGTGTCTGGACGAAGATGTCACTGAGTTGCGCAAAGTCTATGACTTTGCCGCTACACAGCGTCAGATGGATGCGCTGAACGATGATATCATCAAGCTCAAACATGCAATCAACGTATTCAACACAACGACCGAGCTTCCTGGTCTCGGCTATACCATCGATGCCGCACTGGTCCGCATGAAGATGCTCTCAAGCAAGCGTGACCGCCTTGCCAACATGAAACGGATTCAGCCGGTCACTCGGCAGAGCGTAGGGTATGGCAAGAGCCAGCCCGAATATGTCTACCGTAACTACGATGCTAAAGACGTCGAGGCCGAGCATAAGAAAACGGAGGAGGAACTGACTTCCATCCAGTTGGCTCTCGACAAAGCCAATCTGGATTCCACAATTGAAGTCGACATTGAGGAATAAAATGCTCTTTCCGGGTTTTTGCTGGTTTTGTGTATCTCACACATTCTAATTGCTTGGATGCTTTGCAAAAAGCTTCTTAGGATGGTAAATGTAAAGGTATATGGTCAACGTCATTGCTTATTCGGTTGTTTACTAGCGTCAATGTATAGTGTCACTGTAAACCTCTTTGAATCAGATGATTCGACTGTTCTAATCAGCAGAAGCCGAAAACTTGGGGTGTCGGCACCCGCCGGGGAAGTTCGGTTATATCCGGCATCTATATGGGCCTGTAATGGTTTCGACGGGGAACTGAAGGGCTTGTCACGCGGGTACGCAACCACCTTACGGGGCACAATCAAAGTAACTGACAACAATCGTTACGCTGCTCCTATCGCTGCTTGATTGCAGACGGAGGCCAAAACGGCACACCTTTTGCCGGGTAAGTGCATGAGGTTCAAAGGTTCGGCAAATAAGAGGCACCGCCTCTGACACAAAAACGGGACCGAGGTTAGGGTCAATAGTTTCTTTTCCTCCAGGCTTGCCTACAAGCCAAAAAGAAGCGTGGGTAACCGCTGTTTATACCTTGGATGAATGAGGCGCTGTCAGTCCAAAACGGCAATCAAGCATCTATCGCGTAAGTATGCTGAGTAGATAGGTTTTTCGGACACGGGTTCAATTCCCGTCAGGTCCACCAGAATTGAAGGCGTCGGTCCATTTCCTTGCGAAATGAGTCGGCGTCTTTTATATAGTTTCAAACGCACCAAACACAAGAAGAAACTCTCTATTCACAATGCAAGCTGTTACAGCTCCAATCAAAACTTAGAGGGTGAGTGTAATTATAGCGCAATTTACCATATTCCCAGCGCCGCTCAGTGATGGGCGGTGCCGGTCTTTTTTGCCCTTTTCATTTTGGGTGGTATGTGGTATAATATGAACACGCCAGATTCAAGTACCGCTATATGTCAAAGGGCAACCTAAATTGTCACGCAGACAAAAATAGATTGTCAAAATAGAAGAGAGATAGCGGAGTAACGTAGAGAGGAATCTCGCGTTGCTCCGCTTTTTTATTTGTGTTGGAATCTTAAAGAATTCATAGGATTCCGATACCTTGCCCGCACAATACCGCTTCGCAGGGGACGCGGGAGAGAATCGGAAAGTTACAGAATTATCTCGTAATATCGATAATAATTCATGAAAAGAGGGCGGGGAAGACCTGAACATTCTCGCACTTTTCCTTTTGCTTCCCCTCAACTGCCTCCCGGTTCTCGCTCTCGTAACCATGCCTTCCTCGCCGCTCGTATTTTCACGCGATTCCACGAATCACTACTCTATTGCTATTCCTTTATTGTCTCTTAGTTGACAATTTCGTGCGGTCTGCGTGACAAACTCGATTGCCCTTAAACATATATATTCGTTAAAATCCGATTTTTTTGCAAAATATAGGCCATTTTCCGGGGGTATTTTGCAAAAAAATGCCTGGATTTATTTGCAAAATAGCTTTTTTGCGGGATTTGGCCCATTTTTTTGCAAAAAAATGGGGTTATCAGCCTATTTTTTTGCTAAATGAGGAGGTGAAAACAGATATACTTCGATTTTTTTGCAAAATGAATGGAGGCTATTTGTCAATAACCCACGATTAAAATCGTGGGCTTGCTGAGAGTTCATCTCTAAGCAAACTCATGGTCTTAGTTGTGCCCGTAAGGGTGTGTTGACTACCCTTTGCGCATTAAGTTGCGCCCCGTTACAGGCGAATGTATAGGCACCGGAGTGACGTTCATCCTAATCCTCCGCTCTGCGACAACGCATCATTAGAGGCTGAGGTAAAGCCAAAAGATGCGGCTGATTCAAACCGTCTGCGACCTTGGGGAAGGATGCATTACTCTCCGTCAGGAGAGAGGACAGCTTGCTTCGGCATAGCTGTTATTCCAAAGAAAGGAGAAACTGCAATGCAGTATGTGTATGTAGTTGGCAGCAACGGTAAACCGTTAATGCCATGCAGCCCTGCGAAAGCAAGGAAACTGCTTAAAACAAAGTCTGCTGCTGTGTTGCAGCGGACTCCGTTTACGATTAAGCTTCTCCACCATGCTGGTGGATACAAACAACCAATTACCCTTGGTGTGGATGCTGGTTCCAAACATATTGGCCTGTCAGCCTGCACCGAGACTAAAGAACTCTACAAAGAAGAATTGACCCCTCGCAATGATGTGGTAAAACTCCTTTCCAAAAGACGCGAATGCAGGCGGGGAAGACGGCACCGTAAAACGCGGTATCGTACCCCACGCTTCAACAACCGTGTCCGCAGCAAACATAAAGGCTGGCTGGCACCGTCTGTTGAAGTAAAGATTCAAGAACACATAACCGCCATTCACCACATCTGTCGTAGGCTGCCTGTCACCAAAATTGTCGTCGAGACCGCTGAGTTTGATACGCAACGTCTTAAGGCAATGCTGGAAGGGAAACCTCTACCGGTAGGTACGGATTATCAACGCGGGGAGATGTACGATGAATACAATGTCCGTCAGTACATACTCAAACGGGATAATTATACTTGCCAACACTGTGGCAAACGTGGCTCTGCTGAGAAAGGAGTCAAGCTGCACGTCCATCATCTTGAGACCAGACAGACTGGTGGCAATGCTCCCAACAACCTTATCACTTTGTGTAAGGATTGTCATACAGCATTGCATGATGGGGAAATCACCTTGAAACAGGGCAAAAAGAAGCGAGGCAAACCTTTACGTGATACTGCCTTTATGGGCATTATGCGTAAGACCTTACTATCAAGCCTACGCAAAGAAGTTGATATCCCGGTTGTTGAAACGCAGGGGTACATCACAAAACTCCTTAGAGAGGAAAACCATATTCCGAAAAGCCATACCAACGATGCGAGGTGCATTGCCGGATATCCGAATGCACAACCTTGTGATACAACATATCATACCAAGGCCATACGACACCACAACAGGAAAATTCATAAAACGAATATTCTGAAAGGCGGTGTGCGCAAGCTCAACCAGGCGCCATACAAGGTGTTTGGTTTCCGTATTTGGGACAAGGTCAAATACAAAGGGCAGGAATGTTTTATTACTGGCCGGCGTTCCTCTGGGTACTTCGCACTCAAAAAACTGGATGGCACAACTATCTCAAATAGCGCTAAGTACAAAGAGATTCAATTTCTTGAACCAGCTAATCACTATATTATAGAAAGGAGCTGAATGGGCAATTCCTCCCACGACTAAAGTCGTGGGTTTCCTTGCCTAAATTTTTATGAAGAAGAAAGATGACAAGATACGGAACATAGCTTTTTTCAGCAGCAAAAATGGCAGAGTTATGACAGTGCATAGCGAGATGGCTAAACAATACGCTCAACAACTTGAAGCGGATGATACGGTCATTTGTTACGAAACGGACGTCCCACTAACCGGCCTAAAAAGTCGCGTTTCTTCGGTCGGCTTCAGAAAAGGCACACTTGACGGTGAATGGACTTCCGATTTTATGGTCGTCCAGCAAAATCAGCTTGCCAAAATCATCGAGATTGTAGACGAGGAAAAATTGGAAGAAAAACGATGGTGCAGTGAACAGCTTGAATTATCAAGAAGGTACTGGAAGGCAGTTGGCGTTCCCGGATGGAAAACTATCATTATGAAACGGGGGGAAACTGCATGGTAACATTCTATACAAACGGAGAATCGACCTACCGTGTATTGATTGAAGATGGAGCTGGTGTATGGGCTATACAGTCGGATGGAAAAACTGCACCTGGATATATCAGTTCGGCGGCCTTAGGTTCGATGACAAAGGTTGCAGCAGATACGATACTGGTGCCAACTGTTCTGACACAAAGGCAAGAAGCGCAAGCAGAAAAAAGAAAAGCTGTTATTGAACCACTTATAAAAAGTGAAGAGTACATATTGAGCCGTTCCAAAAGGCTCACCATTGCTGCTGAAATTGCAAGCAAAAGCAAAATATCGGTCAGAACTGTATTGCGTTGTTATTATTCTTATCTAGCCAAAGGCCCCGCCGGGTTGGCACCTGTACAAAGAAAAACAGAACACAACGAAAAAACGCCAGACCAAAAGATTATGGAAAAGGCGTTGAATCAGTATTTCTACAGCGCCAATCGAATGAATCTTCGAATGGCATATGAAATGATGCTAATTGACTATTATCGAACAGAGAATGGGATACTTCAGGAAGAACATCCTTCATTCAATCAATTCCGCTATTATTTTCGAAAACACCGCAATATGAAAAAGGAGGCCGTGGCAAGAAGGGGAATAGGCGACTACCAGAAAAACCAACGCCCCCTAACAGGTGCAGGAGACAGTGGCATTGATAAACTCGGCACCTATGAGATGGATGCAACCCTTGCAGATATTTATCTGGTATCTCGGTATGACAGGAAGCCGATAGGACGACCTTACATTTACATGGCGATTGATGTAGCATCCAGGCTCATCACTGGTATCTACGTTGGTCTTGACGCCGGCAGCACAGCAGTTCTCTCGTGTATTGCGAATGCCGTATCTGACAAGGTTGAGTTTTGTAATCAATACGGCATTCACATTGCAAAGAATCAATGGCCGGCAGAAGGTTTGCCTAATCGCATCGTTACTGACCGAGGCAAAGAATTTGCATGTGATGCGATATTATCGCTTTGCGAAACATATCGCATGGAGATTGTTGGATTGCCACCTTATCGGCCAGACCTGAAGGGCTATATTGAAAAAGCATTTGATTGCCTGCAAAATCGGTATAAGCCTCTTCTTCATGGGAAGGGTGTCATTGAAGAAAACACAACTGCAAATGGTGCGCCAGATTACTATAAGCAAGCTTCGCTTGATATCGTCGAATTTACACGTGTTGTCATAGAAGCTGTGCTCTATTATAACGCCTACAATATTCTGAATGATTTTACGCGGACACCAGCTATGGTCGAGGATAACGTCGAACCATTCGCGGCAGATGTATGGCAATGGTGCGTGAGCCATGATAAGGTCGAACTTACCTGGATAGATGGCGAAACGACGAGGCTTTTGCTGCTTCCCCGTGCAAAGGCACAGATGACACGATATGGGCTAAAGTTTAACTGGCTTTTCTACACAAACCCGCAATTTGAACAGCACTTTGTAAAATCAGCTAGAGGACAAACAGTAACAATAGCCTATGACGAAAACGATAACCGCATTGTGTATCTAGTAAAAGATGGAACATACACACCGTTCACATTAACTTTAGCCAGCCAAAAATATGACGGGCTTTCTTTGCGTGAGATGAGTGTTTTGATGGAAACGGAAAAGGAAACAGTAAAACAGGCAAAAGGCAGACAAACAATGGGAAGTCTGCAATGCAATGAGCGCATCATTTCGATTCGAGAAAATGCAGGACAACAAAAGCACTCAACGGAGGATATAAAAAAGGAGGCCGTTCAGCAACGGCGCAGAAAGGAGAAGGACTATGAATGAGATATTGTCTACACAAGCAATGTATTGTGACATCCTTACAGGGAATCCGCTAATTGATGCTCTTCCCAAACAGCTCACACTACAGCAGCTATATTCCAAACTGATGTGTGTTCCGGAACTTACCAATAATTACAAAAAGCTTTCGTCACAAGAACGATACATCTTAACGGAAAATATCAATAAGCTTTTCATCCCACTTGATTTCGCGGCCATAGTGTATAACCTGCTGTATACAGGCATTCGCTCCTCGTACCAGGGGAAGACAATACGAAGCATTATACAAAGGCTAAATGAATTTGGACAGTACATATTTTATCGGATGCCGAATACACTTAAGGATTCAACCACGCAAGCAGAATGCTTTTCTGTGTTAGGCGAATCTGGGATGGGTAAGACACAAACGATTACCAGAATCCTCGATTTGTTCCCGCAGGTTATTCATCATACAGAATATGATGGTCATCCATTTGAACACGACCAAATCGTGTATATCAAAATTGAGAGCCCTGCCAATAATTCTCCTCGCGGTGCGTGTCTACAGATATTATCTGCCATAGATGATATCTTAGGGACCGACCTTTGTGCCGAGGAAAGAAAACATTCCTCAAACCTTGATATGTTGACAACGAGAATTGCGCAAGCCTGTACTCGATATAGCGTGGGTTGCATTGTGATTGATGAGATTCAAAATATTCTCACATCAGTCAGTGACTTTGTACAGACCTCTGGCGGACGTATGGTCAACTTTTTGGTCGAGCTTGCCAACAAAACAGGGGTGTGCCTGGTATTCGTAGGAACGCCGCAGGTAGCCAGGGTATTTGATATGGAACCGCATTTGCTGCGTCGAACGCGAGGACCGCGAATCCCTGTATTCGAACGTGGAGAAGCGTTTGATACAATTCTAAATGCAATGTGGGATATCATGCCAGTATTGTATCCTCTGCCGTTGGATGAATCGACACGGGACTTGATTTTCCGGATAACTGGAGGAACAATTGCCAAGATGCAGAAACTCATTCTGCTATCTGCTCAGCATGCCATCTATTTTGAGACGGAGACTGTCACCAAAGAACTTCTTAAGAAAACAGCTAGGCAATATAACATCGTGCCGGGCAAATCAATTCTTGAAGCAGCTTCTTCTGAATTGCTGACAGTACCGAAAAGGAAAGCGCAACAAACCGTACAAAACGGACTTCAGGGGAAAGGGCGCCCCAAAGTCGAGCGGGAAGCAGACGATATTCTTCAGATTTATGCAGAATGTCAGAGTAAGGGATGGTCAGTTGCAAAAGCTTTAATTCAACGTGGATTGGCCGAAAGGGGAATGGAAAATGCAAACTAAGCAGGCAACATTACCGCAGGCATATCCAGATGAACTGTGGTACAGCCGCCTCGCCAGATACCACAGATATTCGGGAAATTTCAAATTCCAAACGACGTTTAATGAGCTGGGACTTAGGTCGAGCCACAAACATATTATTCGTACCCTGAACTCATCAAGGGCCATGCTTGGATACTATGTTACCCGCTCTGAGGAAGAATTCTGGCATGATATCGAACAGAACACGTTGGACCCTTATACATTTCGCTACATTTCGCCAGAGAAGCGTAGACAATACTACGCTCGGCTTTGGGACGGAAAGGTAAAAAACTACGCAATTTTGAATGGCTATGACTCTGTAACGCCCAAACTTCGTTATTGTCCCCTATGTTTCCAAGAAGACATCGAAAATTACGGAGAAAGTTATTGGCATCGCCTTCATCAAAACGATTTTTTTCCATTTTGTCTAAAGCATAAATGCTATACTATCCCAGCCCAAATACCGGAAGGAAGTATGGTGTTAACAAAACTCTACTGTGCAGATGCCATTACCTGTCCACCAATCGAGACGATTACTCCCATGACGAAAGCAGAGGAGAAACTGGCTTTGTATGTGAAAGCAATATTGGAGGCGCCATATAATTATACAAAAGTCTATGGATTGGATGGCATCAAAAAAATTCTATTTCAACGTCGGGTTGCGCTGGTTCACAAATCTGGGCGAGTCCTTTTTTGGAAACAAAAAGAAATTAAAAAGGAAATGACAGATGAATTTGGAGAACTAGCACAAAAGGTGTTCCCGGACACTTCTCCAACAGGAAAAAAGGTACTATTGAACAAGATGCTTGAATCCAGACAATGTACTATACCAGAAAGATTCGTTATGATGATGGCGCTGCTTAACGTTCCATTTGATGAATTGTTTTTGGATGATAACGAATATCTCAGGAATGATGAAATGGTGCAAAAAATTATACATATGGCAAATAGTCCATATTTGTTTGATAAGGCTCGTACCGCAGCAAAACTGAATTTGAACTCGTACCAGATGGATGTTCTTACGCAAGGGCTGGGCATAAAACGATTTTGGGGACCGCCATTGTCAAAAAGCACAGAGCCGCGTTCTGGTATTACGATTCCTGTCTCTTTGCAAAAGAAAATACGAATAAGGATTCACGAACTTGGGTTCTATAGCTTTGAAGAATACCTTAAATATGCCGTCGATTATGAGTCGAAGCATAACCCGGATGGACTTTTCTAACATAACTATCCCAAAACAGGTCGCAAGAAATGCAGGCGTATAATGCGCCTGCATTTTTTGTGCCATGAATTTCAATATATTAGATGCGATAACAAGCGCAGTGTGGTATAATATATACATATAATGATAGTCGGAGGGTGAACCTCGCATGGAACTTAAACAGGCATCACAAATTCAGTTTGCTGATTATACCATACATCCCGAATTCCGTAAGCTATGTGATTTTGCAGAGTCGTTGGATATCGGAATTTCAGATGAATTTCTGTACCGCGCCAGAGATGGGACGAAACAGGGATTAGATATTCTGATTCGTCAAGCTGCATGGGCAGACAAAAAACGTAAAGGAATCGAAGAGACAGTATCATTGCCCTTTGTGTTGTCCTATCTCGATGAAGGATTTATCCCATTTCAGGTATTCGATAACGCGGCCATTGAGCTTGCCAAGAAATATCAAAGCAAGTTTGGCGTTGCAATCGACGAAACAACGGCTATGGCGGCAGTACTACTCGTTACAATAGGGTACGAACAAAAGAAATTATGTATACTTCACCTTATGGCAAAAGGCCATAACGATAAGGTGGCCCGGAGCGGAGATTTTTCTGCGCCCCGGCGAGGGGTGGCACCCGTGCATCTTTATAAGAAGTATCATGTCGACCTTCTGGAAATGGTTAAGTGTCGCGTGACACAAGGATATCAACTCGAACGAAACCACAATTATTTTGAAATTCTCCAGTATAGAAAACAAGCAGACGGCATTTCGCAGCGCCGAAAAGAGCTACTCAATGATAATCGTATCCGTCTCAATCAGTTCCTGGATGATTTTCCAGGTAGACCAATGTCGTTCCTGACATATTATGAACGGCCGAATGGCAGAGTACGTGTTCTGCTGTATGGGCCGTATACAAGAGTAAAACCGATTCAAACCTGATATAAGGAGGAAATTCCATGTCTTTTTTCCGTAGTACCAAACCGACCAATCGGCCTCAGCATAACTTTGACTCGGAGCGCGCTCAAAATATTGCTGCACAGGCAATGAGGCATATTATGAATGAGGAAGAGGATTCCACATCTTCTGGCGCAACTCATCAACCTGCAAAACCGAAACCGGTCGTGCCTGATTTTGATGATTTGCTGCCGGGATTTGAACCGGTCGATGGTTATACACCCAAACCCAAGACTTTCTTCTCGCCTTCTAACGGACAGACTGACCTGACTGGGAATCCGAGTGTTCGGGAACCACAGGGGGAGATGTTTGCGGATGAAGATGACGAAGATGAAAACAATGTTTTCATTCCCAAAACTAATTCCCACAAGGAGGATACAGACGATATGGCAATGAGCAATATGGCGGTGCTGTCTGAAAGCACCGAAATCAAGGGTGATATCAACGTCAAAGGAGATATGCGTATCTGCGGCGTTGTACGTGGTATGGTTGTGAGCGACGGCGATATTATCGTCAGCGGCGGTGAAGTCGACGGCGACGTAAAGGCCAAAAACATCACTCTGGAAGCTGGAAGCGTTGTAAAGGGAAATCTGCATGCATCCGGCATTGCAAAGTTGAATGGTACGGTGGATGGCAATGTCACGGCCCATGACCTGAAGCTGTGCAATGGCAGCATCCTGAAGAGCGCGACCATCAAGGCGGGTACACTCTCTTCCGAAGGCAATGTGACGATTGAGTCGAAGGCGCTTCGCATCGGCGCTGAGGATACAACGCCGGACGACACGCCGGAAGAAGCGCCAGCCGCAGTTTAAGGAACGTTGATTTCTTGAATAGGACTGACCCTTATGGCAAAGGCTCGCTATTTTTGTATCGCCACAAAAACATCTGTAACTACCGATGCGAATGACCAGATTGTTATGGCGCCAGAAACGAATGTATACCTATACCAAAGCATGGATATTGGCGTGAAGTCCATTCTTTATTTGCTTTGGCTCGAAACCCAGAAATCTCATGACGCAGAAAATAATATTGAAGTTGACGCAGAAACCAATACGTTCCGTCTGACACAAGACCAAAGTAATGGAAACAAGCGGACTATCACTTGGACTGCTGTGCCTTGTAGCGGAGTAAAAAATCAGAATGAATTTGAGGCAGTGCCGGCAATTGACAATAAAGCGTTGGACTTTGTGTCTTTAGCTTATGCGGGATATGAGGTTGGACGAAAGGCTATGGTTAACGGTCTTCTCGACGAGGGAGAGACTGAAGACGAGCTTCGTGATGCCGGTGTCACACCTGATGAGCAGGCAGAAGCTCTTGCGGGCAAGCAGTGATGTCGCAAAGTGAATATACTATAATACGTTGAAGAAACCAAAAACAGATTTGTCTGTACCATAACAATCGAAAACCTGTTTTTGTTAGCAGCCATCTATTTTTGATGGCTGCTTTTTCTTTGACAGAAACTACATTACTAAAGGAGAATTAAAATGAGCCACCATATCGAGTATTTTGACTACGACATAAGTAAAAATCCAAAAGATATCGAAGCAAATTTGGCTAATTACGTACAGCACGAAACATGGCAGGAAGGCGGAAGTATGTCTCCAATACGTTGGTTGAAGCAATCACCTCTGCCTGACCGCAATGCGGCAGAACAGTTTATCAAGCGGCACGACAAAGGATGGTATGATTGCCTGGCCGTTCGGTACAAAGAACCAGTCATGACGCAGGCCATCCGAGACGCGCAAAAAGCTGAAGCTGCTGCATGGAAAAAATACAACGATTTAGACAATAAGATTTATGTCACGACATTGACCTCTGAGTTCATCTCGTGCAAGGTCTGTAAGTCCAAGCTAAATCGCAAGATGCTTGCGATTCACAAAATTGGGATTCCGAAAAATATGTGCCCAGTTTGCCATGCGGAGTTAAGGCCAAAATCAACGCTTGAGCGAATCGACCGGGCAAAAAAGGCAGCCGAAAAGGTCAGCGAACACACAAACGAAGTTGCTCGTAAAAGCAAGAAACAGAAAGTGCGTTGGTTGGTCAAAATTGAATACCATACTTAAGGAAAGGAGAAAAATCATGAACGAAAAACGAGATGCGTTGGTCCAGGCAAAACGAGCTGGTACACCAAGCTATTCCTTCAAGGTAGGGGATAGCGTTATTTTAGGTGCTATCGAATCTGTCCACGTTGAAAAGGTCCTGTATGATGGGCTTTGCTATGAGGTCTGTTGTACAAAAGTGGACAAAACAACGGGTAAAAGAACACTCGAACATCGTATCGAGCCTTGGTACAAAATCCGACCGAAATTTTTCGGCAAGAGTGAGTTCACAACGAATGAGGGCATTCGTCTGAACTACAGCAATATCACTATTGAATCGCTTTTGTTCAAGCATCTGTCTGAGTTTGGTGGCATTGATTTTATGCCTCCATATCAGCGGGAATATGTCTGGACAGATAGCGACAAAGAGCAACTGTTGGATTCTATTTTCATGGGTAGTGACATTGGAAAATTCACTGTCCGTGTCCTCGATGACGTTGAATGGTTCGAACGGCAGCTGAGTTATGAAATTATTGACGGCAAGCAACGTCTCATGACGCTGCTGAACTTTTATCTGAACAGGTTCCCGTACAAGGGCTTCTATTATAACGGCCTTTCCGCAAAGGACCGCCGGACGTTCCTTGACCATACGATTTCCTGGGCGGAAGTCAAGAACCTCGACAAAAAAGCCACGCTTCGACTGTTCCTACTGCTTAACCGTGGCGGACGTCCGGTTTCGGATGCCGTCATCGAGAGGGCAGGGGAACTGCTCAAAAAACTGGAAAAATGTGAAAAAACAAAAGAAGGAGAAGACGTATGAAAAACACATTCTTTCGACGGAATCCTGAACTCAATATCATCCAAATGGCCTTTCTGGTCATTCTTGTCTCGGTAGCTCTTTCCGGATGCGCTCAAATCCAGAACTGGATGAACAATGTCCGCGAGGGGCTGGTCGGTTCCGACTTCACCATCACCCAGTACGACCATTTCGGTGAACCTACGATGCGGATTCACGGAGACAGCGTTGCTGTAGGCTTGCTTGAAAACGAATCAAATCTCGATGTTGAGAGCACCGGGTTCGAGTCTGAGGTTCTCGAACTGACCGTTGACAGAAATCAGGTTTTCACGGTCGGCGATACCTGTATCATTGCCGAAGATGGACTCGACTTGGTCACAGACTTTTCCAGCATCAATACCGATATCGATGCGGCTGATGGTTTGCTGGCATTCATTTCTGGCGACCGCCTGGTCAATAATTTCCGGAATTCCATCGGTAAGGAAATGGTCGTTATCATCAAGTCACAGATGGGTGTTCCCATCGGTATCTATCAGGGCGATGACGTGTATGTATCTGTCCCGGATGATTTGCCGAAGACGACACAGTTAACCATTGACGGAAAACAACTGTACATCCATCGGGCAAACTACACCATCGTTGAACGGGACATGCTCGATGACGTTGCTTGAGTACCAGGATAAGTTAGTACAGACGTATGGGTACAAACTTCTGCCGGACAAAATCAGGTGGCAAGTACGACGTGTATTTGTAAAACATCTGCCGGCGCCGTTCTTCGATTACTTGTTTACAGGCTTCGAGGGATACCCTCTCTTTTCCAAAGCGGGCAGCTTCATCTCGCGAGGCTTTTCGCGTGTCGTGGTAGGAGATTATGGGGCTTTTATAAAGTTCGGCCGGGAAAACCCACGGTCTATTTGACCGTGGGATGAAAGGCCGGTGAGCTTGTTCACAAGCTCGTAAAGATTAAGTGGTATAATAGACCTATTCCAAAGAAAGGAGGCAATGTCATGCGTACCGTGACACAAACGTATGAGTTTAAGCTATACGATAGCAAGAAAAACAAATACCTGGATGAGCAGATTGAAATTGCCTCTGAGGTTTGGAACTTCTGTGTTGCCATGTGCCGGATGTATTATAAAGTCTATGGCAAAACTCTTTCGGTGAATAAACTGAAAAAGTACATCACCAAACTTAAGAAACGCCGGAAATGGCAGCACTGGAACAGACTTGGCTCGCAGGCAATCCAGGACGTGGTCGAGCGCATCGGCCGTTCTTATGATGCTTTTTTCAAACACATCAAAGAAGGGCGCCATGGCAGAAAATCACCTCCGGGATTTAAGAAGCGTACCAAGTATAAGAGCTTCACTCTCAAACAGGCTGGATATTCGTTTGAACCGAACAGTAATGTGGTCATCATCAGTGGGTGGAAATATAAATTCTGGAAATCTCGCTCCATTGAAGGGACCATCAAAACTGTTACTATCAAACGAACCAGATGGGGCGAATACTTTTTGTTTGTCGTCGTCAAGAAGAAATGTAACGACGTTCTTCCACGAGCAGGTAAATCTGTCGGGATGGACTTCGGTTTGAAGCATTTCCTTACGCTGGATGACGGGACAACGATTGATTCTCCCGAATGGTTTAAAGCAAGCCTAGCCGAGATTCGGTTGGCGCATCGCCGCCTGTCACGCTGCAAGAAAGGCAGTCATCACAGGGAGCTGGCCATCCGGAACCTCAACAAGGTATACGAGAAGGTCAGCAACCGTCGCAGAGACTGGTTTTTTAAGTTGGCAAACTTCTTGGTTGGAGAATACGCCATCATCTGTATTGAAGACCTGAACCTGGATGCGATGAAACGCCTTTGGGGACGGAAGGTATCTGACCTTGCGTTCGCAGAGTTTGTTCGCATCCTGGAGTGGGTAGCCAGCAATGCTGGCACCGAGGTAGTCAAAATCGACAGATGGGCAGCATCCAGCAAAACGTGCCATGTTTGTGGTGAGGTTAATCCTGAGCTCGAACTCAAACAGCGCAGCTGGGATTGCCCACATTGTGGCAATCATCTCGACAGAGACGTGAACGCAGCTATCAACATCAAACGCTTAGGAATGGCCAAACTAGGCTGTTCTGCGGCGTAATTCCCTATAAAGGGGCGGGACGTCGGTTCCCCTTGTGGAGAGTTCGTAAGACTGGCCTTTGGTCAGCAGGCTCGATGAAGCAGAATCCCACGGTGTTCCCACCGTGGGAGTACGTCAAGTTTCGCCGTTCCATTTGCAATACGCCAGCGATGATGAGCTTCCTTCTGAGTCCGAAGTCGAGCTGGTCATTGGTCAGCTCAAGCAGCAGGAACTTGAACGCGTTGGGTTCCAGCAGCTAACACATTTCTGAAGCAGCAATTTATGCCAGGTTTGGAAAACTTCAAGCCTGGCATTTTTTCTTTGCTGTTGTATGTCGCAAAGTAAATATAATGAATAAGCTAAAGAAATAAATCACCGACATATCGGTCAACAAAATTGAAAACCAGCTATTCAAGCAGCAGCATCTTATATGCGGCTGCTTTTTTCTTTAGCAAGAAAGATGCGCCGTGGGACTCGGCGTTAACATAGATTCCGGTCACTGACCGGCAATAGGGAAGCGATTCTCTAATAAATATATTTATATTTCGCGCACCTTAACGGGTGCAAACACAAAATGCGCAAATTGCGCTTTGATTTAAGGTGATATGAATGCAATTCAAAGTGATGAATCGGAGCGAAGCAATCCAGTATGCAAAAAATAAGCATGCAGAGAGGGCGGCCATTGTGAGCATCACGTCTCGCAGCCGTTCGAATGCCAGTCTTTCTATTGGTGGAGGGAACAACATCCAGAGCATCATCTTTCTTTCGTTTGATGACACGGAGAGTTCAATCGGTGGCATCTCTGAGCTTCAGGCGAAAAACATTATTGATTATATTGACAGCATGAAAAACCGTGTAGACAGAATTATTGTTCACTGCGATGCTGGCGTGAGCCGTAGCGCAGGCGTGTGTGCTGCTATTGAGAAGTATCTGGGGTACAATGATTCGAATATCTTCGACAACCCGAAATATATCCCCAATATGCGGTGTTATCGCACTGTTTTGGACTATGGTATGAAAAAAAAGGAGGAAAACGACAATGCTTAAATATCTGCTTAAGTATAAGGACTCGACCGGAGAAGCGGACGAAATCTTTTATCCGACCAGAGAGGCAGTCGAAAAGGAAATCATTGCGCAGATGGAAGAAGTTCGGTCGAGCCTGTTCAGTGGGTGTGACCCGATGGTTTCTGACATCACAACGTATGGTGCAGATATGTGGGACAGTGCCGGAGATGCTTATGCTGAATGGCGAATCGACATCTATACAGAAGGGACGCGGAGAATTTCTAACGATGACCCTCTCATCCCTGAAAACCCGGATGTATGCAGTGACGGCATTGTCTCCTTCTATCTTCCGAGCCTCTTTGGCATGGAAGAAGTCTTTGGAGTCAAACCCTCCGGGGATGGCGGTTGGCTGAACGCCTACGCTTTCGTTGACGTTACTGCCAAAAGAATTCTCCCGTATTTGGAAATCGTTGTCGTCAACGGTGACAACACGGAAGACAACTACTTTTATGCGCTGGACCAGAACGAGCTGGACCTTCTCAAAAAAGCAGGTCTTGACCCTGAGCAAGTCGTAAAAGAGTTCAGTGACGAAATTCCCGGTATTTGGTATATCGGGTATCCTGGCGGTTGCGAATACGTCAGTGGTGTAGATGACAGAGACATTCGTATCGATGAACTGGTAAAGAAGGGATATGACGTGGATGATATTCATGTCTTCCCTGCAGAACATGAGATGAACTAATTATGCGCAAACAACAAATCTATCTCGTATACTCTTGTGACGAATGGAAAAGCAGAGAAAATATGCACCTGATTCTGGCAACAACATCTGCGGACCGTGTCCGGGATTTTGTCGCCGGTAAAATTCAGTGCGATGATGGAGTACGGCTTTATTGATTATGTTTACGATGGCAAAGAAATCTAAATAATGAGGGATTGTTATGACAAAACAGGAAATCATGGACATTATCGAATCTAGTCTTGCACTGGAAGGCATCGAAACATTGGATGGAAGCCCGAATTATCTTATTGTTCGGGATGTTGAAAATGACCAAGATTACAAGATTTCGCTGGAACAAATTCCAGGATGAGGAGGTCTATATGACTTACAACGATGTGCGCGACATCATTGAGGATGTCCGCAAACAAACTGAAAACCTGTATGCAGAACGTAGGCAGAATCCGCCGGCCAGAAAGTATTCAGATGACTTTGTCTTCGACGAAAACCAGTCCGTACGTTGGAATAGGGAAGAGGTCATTCGTCAGAACAAGGCAATTGACAATGCCCGGCGGGCTTTTGAACGTAAAGTGAATCGGCAGTCGGCACGCGTTGACGAAGCAATCAAACAGTATCTAAAAGATGAGTTTGACTTCGGTGATGCTGTAGCCGCCAAGGTCTTTGAGATGGCTTGGGAACATGGACATCCCTGCGGGTTTGATGAAGTTCTCATCGACGCACAAAGCTACGGGGAATTCGTAAAAAGCATTCTTGCCGCCTATGAAAAGGAGAGAAATGTATGAAAAGGCTATTTATTGATATGGACGGCACTTTAGCCGAATGGCAAGAAGGAACACCGTTCGAAATCGTCTGTGAAAACGGATATGCAGCCAATTTGCCGGTAAACGGCAATATGGTGGATGCCACCAAATCATTGGTCAAGTTATGTCACAAAAAAGGTGTAGAGGTGTTCATCCTCTCAGCAGTTCTGGACCTTTCCCACAGTATTCCTGATAAGGATAAATGGTTAGATAATGTGCTTCCTGGCGTGTTTGACACGGAACATCGGCTGTATGTCCCGTATGGCATGAACAAAGCAGAGTTCGTCATGCAAAAGCTCGATGCGAACAAAAACTCGGCGTTCCTTTCGCAATGTTATCTTTTGGATGACTACTCAAAGAATATCCGTGAGTGGACAGAAGTGGGAGGAAAAGCCATCAAGGTCTTTAACGGCGTCAATGGCCGGTCTGGGACCTTCTATGGCGCCTATACCTGTTCTTGGCTGAATGCGCGGCAAATCGTTGCTGACGTCCTAAGGTGCATGGAGATTCGCGCCGACACATGGGTTTGCGATATTCTTAGCGACTTGCTTGAGGAAAAGCGCGATGCCACCGATAACTACGAGGATGGCTATGACATGGGTTACGCCGACGGATACCAGGAGGCTATAACCGATGCCCTCAGAAACGTTGGATACTCGGCCGTAGCTGACGCAATAATGTAAAACAAAGGAAAGGACTGAAAAGGTATGAGGCGCTGTTGGAATTGTAAAAATTATCATCGTTGCGACAAACACAAATACGGCGTGGTCCGCGATTGTACATCATATGTGCGTACAGCGAACCAGCAGGAAATCCGTGTGAATTTTCTCAATGCAGCCATCAAAGAGGATGAGAGTGATGGAGAAGACTGCACTATCTTCCCGGCAGAAACATTGCCCGGCGGATGGACTTGGCATTGTTGGAACGATGGCTCTGGACACCTCGAAAGTCCAGCGGGGAACAGCCTCTTCAGCTATGACACCAACCCATATGCCAACTGCGGCGAAATTGAGTATCGGAAAGACCGCAATAGCGGCTGGACCACATTCGAAGGTGGCCTGACAAGTTTCAGACAGTTTGCCGAAGAAGTGATTCTCAAACAGATGCAACGATAGCCGCTGCAAATATAGGCCTCTCGCTAAACGCGAGGGGCCTATATTATTTTCTACATACATTGCGAAAACGAGTGTAATGTGGTATAATAAATATATAACAATGAAGGGAGAAGCGCGGGGTAAATCCTGTGCAAATTGAAAATGCCAAACACAATTTCTCATCCTGACGCGCTCCGTGCTGAAACAGTAGGAGTGGCGGGGAAGCAGCCGGTTCGGTTGTTTGTGGCTCTTGAAAATGTCCTGATGCAAATGAAGGATGGCGGCATCGAGGACATGTGTAAGCCCGAATGGTTTATTCATCAAAGCGAGAATGAGAATATCATGAAGGCGATTCGAAGCCTGCGCCTTAAAAGTATTTTTGATATTTACATCCTTATCAAACAGACAACACCTCTTTCCAATGAACTGCCAGAGAAACAGGAATGGATGGACCGAAAATACCAAACATTCCCGAAATCAAAAATCATCACTGTGCCTTATGGCAAAAATGTGGTGGATTCAGTTCCCGGCAGCGTCCATAAAGCAGATATGCTGCTTTCGGCCGATGAGGCGGATTTGGATGACTGGCGGCATAACGGCGGTGTAAGTGTCAAGGTATTCGGAAAAGCGAACAAGAATACGCAGCACGCCTGGAACGGCAAATATATCTGTGACCTCATTTCTGTAGACCGTATCATTGACGACTTGGCTATCCTTCAGCCCGGTATTGCCGTTGTGCGCTTGGCTGATGCCAATAGCCGAATCGAAGATGCTGAAGAGATTGGCGAATGGATGTTGGTGGACAAGGATTCGTACATGTATATGCGCTGCGAAAATAACCGCGACTATGGTGGCGGTACCTATGACGCCTACAAGGTCTTGGCACTGGAAGAAGAAAGCTGCGCTGCGCATATGACCATCAATCTCGGCGACTACAGTGACGAATCACTACTCAAATACATGAATCTGTTTGGGTACACGAAGTTTGAGCAGATTTGTGAACCCGCCTACTATGGTACAAACATGATGCTGCTGCGTGACAAGATGCCGCGCAGTTTCTGGAATAAGATTGCGGAGTTCATTTTCCGTACCGAGCTTGACAATCATCCGGATTTCCGTAAGTTTGACACAATTCGAAAGGCACAAACTTACGTTTATAATATTATCCGTCAGGCAAAACCTGTAGGGGCTGCCTGACACCACGTCCCCCACAAGGGGACATACATATCGGCCAGTTCATGGCCATTTTTATTTTTGGGAGGGGAAGAGATGACCGCAAAGGAAGTGCCACTGGAAACCGCGCTGAAAGGTTTGCCGAGCCGCAAAATTACACAGCTGATAAACAAGGGATTCCAGACGGTAGATGACTTGCTGCGGTTCTTGCCCCGGCGGTATGAGGACCGCAGTAATGTGATTTCTGACTACAGACTCTTACCGAATTATATCGGTCAGAAAATCACTGTGGCCGGCAATGTGGAAGAAGTTTCCGTTAACTACGGAAAAGACATTTTGACCGTTATTTTGAAGGGTGATAATGGTTCAAGTATCAGAATCAACTGGTTCCATCAGAACTACCTGAAAAATCAAATCGCCACAGGACACAGGTACGTATTCTATGGCAAATTACATTTCAGCCAGCAATACGGTTTTGATATTTCGGCGCCCAGCTATTTTGACGCCGAAATCGTTGCACTCAAAACACCGCTACCTATCTATGGCAAAATTCCGGGGATGAGTGCAGAATATCTTTCTGAATGTATTCAGAAGGCGTTGGCCTATAACAAGACAGTAAAATGCGATGACCCGATTCCAGAGTATCTGCGGGCCGCATTGAATATAGATGATTGGCAAACGTTTCTGGACAAAGCTCACACTCCACAAACGATGCGTGATGTAGAGGACGTCTCAAAACGGAAGATTGCCGAAATCCTTTTGCCGTTCTGCATGGAAATGCTCGAACGGAAATATGAGGTCCGAACTGAGACAGACCGAGTTGTTGATGCAAGCAAAGCGGAAGATGCTTTGGCAACATTTGCTGACCAGTTGCCATTCCCTTTAACTACAGACCAGGCTGAAACTCTCAACCAAATGCATCAGGTAATTACAAGTGGTAGGCGCTTGGACGCGCTGGTTCAAGGGGATGTCGGTTGCGGAAAAACAGTCATTGCAGAAGGAATAACAGCTATGATGTTGGCCGCCGGATACCAAACAGTTATCATGGCACCAACGACGGTTTTGGCCGAACAGCATTACACTGAATTCTCTCAGCGCTTTTCTTCCCAAAGTTGCGAAGTTGTGTTTCTTGGCAGTGGTCTGAAAGCAAAAGAAAAAAAGTCCCTATTGACAAAAATCAAATCGGGAGAAGCGAAAATCATTGTTGGCACCCAGGCCGTAATCAGCAAAGATGTTGAGTACGCAGCACTTGGTTTAACCATTGCCGACGAAGAACACAGATTTGGCGTTAATCAGAGGCAGGCTTTGCGTGAAAAGGCGATGGAAGGCGCACATTCTATCAGCATGAGCGCTACGCCAATTCCAAGAAGTTTGGCATTGGCCCTTTATGGCGACGCAACAACGGTGTATAATATTCATACGATGCCTTCTGGCCGTAAGCCAGTCAAAACGATTGCTTACTCTGACGAGGCAAAGACGTACGAAGCTCTTTACCGGCAAATTCAAATGGGCCGGCAAGGTTACGTTGTATGCCCACTCATCACCAGTTCTGACGCACTGCAAGGTGTCGATTCTCTTGAAGAGACCCTTAAAAAGATGCAGAAGTTCTACGAACGATATCCAGAGGTCAGAATTGCGTGCATCAATGGCCACATGAAGGAAGCAGAAATCAAAGACATCCTTCATGCCTTCGCTAATGGCGAATACCACATTCTTCTATCTACAACTATCGTAGAAGTTGGCGTGAATGTCCCTAACGCAAGTGTTATGGTCATCAAAAATGCCGAGCGTTTTGGTTTAGCACAGCTTCATCAGCTTCGTGGCCGTGTTGGACGCGGACAATACCAGTCCTTCTGTGTTCTGTTGAGCCAGGAAAAGAATAACCCAAGAATTCAGGCAATGGTCAAAACGCTGGATGGATTCGAAATCGCAAAAATTGACTTAGAACAACGCGGAATGGGGAACCTGGTCGGAACTGAACAGAGTGGATATGACAAGGCTGTTAATGCCATGATGATGTATAATGGTATGTACGAGCAAATCAACAAAGTCCTTGACGAAGTCATCAAAGGGAAAATTCGATACGATAACACAAAGAAAATGGTCCAAGCCTTGAAAGGGGAATAATCCAATGTCGAAAAATGTGTTGCCGCCAGGTACACGACGAAAACCGCCAACCCAGTGTGGTAGTTTAGAATTTGGGATAAAACGAGGATGCGGTTTTATCCTTATGGCTTATGCGTTTTTGTGCGCAATGGCATCCGATTGGAGTACAACGGCATATCTGCCATACACGAATGTATGTTTGGCTATGGCCGCAGGAGCAGCGTACGAGCTCTATTTCTATGTGAGGATGCTGCTCAAAGAAACCGAGAATGTGAACATCGACAATAAGCTGTTGGCGGCTTTTACTCTTACTGGTGTCGGATTCGTTCTGGTCATCAAGCAAGCCTATATTGAAATTCCGGTGCTGGTACTATATGTACTCCTTTTCATTATCGGCGCAGAAATCGCCGAGGTAGGCAAAAAACAAGAGGAATAAGTAAAGATGGCAAAATGGTATGCAGTCAGAAAAGGCAATAATCCGGGCGTTTATACAAGCTGGGCTGATTGTGAACGACAGGTCAAAGGTTTCAGCGGCGCTGAGTTCAAGAGCTTCCAAACGGAAACTGAAGCGATTTCATATATGGGCGATTCAGGCGAAGACTTGGATACTGCCGTCATCGAGATTGACGACCTGTGTACGCAAGGCGTGCTCATTGCCTATACTGACGGCAGTTTCACCGCTGGCGACCCGCCAAAGAGTGGATTCGGCATCTGTTTTGTCAAAAATGGCAAAGAAGTAGGACATTGCTATGGTCCGTGTGATGCCGATACTTCATCCCGCAATGTCGGCGGGGAACTGATGGCCGCAACTAAGGCTATTGAACTTGCCCAACAATTACTGGAGCCGGAACTTATCGTCTGCCATGATTTCAAAAATATCCAGATGTGGGGCGATAGCATCTGGAAGTGCAACACCGAGCAAACAAAGGCATTTAGAGAATGTGTTCGACAAGCGCGAGAAAATGGCTTGTCAATCACGTTCGGTTGGGTCCGTGGCCATACGGGCAACGAGTTTAACGAGAAGGCCGACCAGTATGCGGCTCTTGGTGCCGAAGGGCAAAGCGAATCGCCAATCATCTGAATCTACAGCGTAAGGATACTCCTTGCGCTGTTTTTTGCTTGAGACTCAAAGCTGGATGTCGCAAAGTGAGTATACTATCAAACGTCAAAGAAAATAAATAGCCATTCGCTTACACAACTGATAATCTGCTATTCAAAGCAGCTGCATTTATTTATGCGGCTGCTTTTTTCTTTGGCAAAGTTGTTCCGATATAATTCGGAAACCCAGAAATCCAACAAAGGAGGTATTTGTAAAACACTTTATTTGTCCGCGTTACCCCGACGGGTGACATCTTCCAAGGGAGCTGCAAATGGCAGCTCTGATATATATTTCTCAAAAAAGGAGATAAAAATGGAAAACAATTTTGTGCCTGAAGTGTTCCTGTCAGAAAAATTTGGCGAACTTCGCATTGCCGAAATCGACGACAAACCGTACTTTTGCGGAATTGATGTAGCCAAGGCGCTGGGATATTCGAATCCCCGTGATGCAATCGGGCGTCATTGCAAACAAAATGGTGTCGTGAAACACGACACCATTTCCACCCACACAACAAGAGGTAATGGTGTCGCACAACAGACGATTTCTGTACCCTACATCACAGAAGGCAACGTTTATCGGCTCATTGCTCGTTCCAAGCTGAAAGAAGCTGTCCAATTCGAAGAGTGGGTGTTCGACGAAATCGTTCCCACGATTCGCAAGACTGGCGGCTATGTCAACAATGCCGAACAGTTTGTGGCCAGTTATTTTCCGAATTCATCCAAAGAGGTTCAAACTCAGTTGGTACAAATGCTCGAAATCGTTAAGGCACAGGATTCGGTCATCGGCGCCCAGATGCCGAGCGTAGAATTTACCCGCGCGGTTGTTAAGGCTGGTGAGAACATCACGATTGGTGATTTTGCTAAGGTCTTGAACAAAGAGGGCGTCATTAACATCGGTCGGAATAAGCTTTTTGCTTGGCTGCGTGACAACGGCTATATGATGAAAGGAAATCACATTCCTTATCAGCGGTTCATCAATGACGGAACCTTTGTTGTGCAGGAAACTGTCTACTATACCGGCAAGTACCCGCACACTGCACGTCAGACGCTCGTCACGCCGAAGGGGCAGATGACTTTGACCAAAAAGATTCGCGCCGCTTTTGGTGTTAAGTAAGGAGGAAGTTATGGATACAAAACTCAAAAACGAATTCGCTCTACGTGGTGGAAATATGGTTCTCGTTGCACAGCCCGCTGGTAGTTGCACCAACTATTATGTGGTCAACAAAGAGTGGCTGGAACAGAACTGGCCCGATTATTTCGATGACCGGGTCAATCCGTACCGCCACGAGAATGGTATTTCGCTTATCGACCGAATCATCGCAACAGCATTGCTCGAAAAAAAGATGAGCTTTATGTTCCGGCCCTATTGCGCTCATCCATTCACTTTCCCGCTCTCTGATGGGAAAGCGGATGGATACCGTGCTTTTGCCGACCTGCTCGCACAGCTTCTTGACGCAAGTGGTCAGCATGATGCAGCAAAGATGGTAGATGCTATGATGGGGCACAACTCAGAAAGCTAAATTATTAAGAAAACTGGGGTATTCGACAAATCGTGTGGATGTCCTAAGAAAGGAGGAGCCAATTGACTGCGTATAAAGGGTTCAAATTCCGTTTGTATCCCACCAAAGAGCAGACAAAAAGAATCAACAAAACGCTGGGTTGCTGCCGGTATGTGTACAATCACATGCTGGAACGCAGAATCAAAGCATACAAGCGGCGCAAAGAGAGCTTCAGTTACATTGGGATGCAGAATCTGCTCCCCGGGATGAAGAAGTATCTGCCGTGGCTTGCTGAAGCAGATAGTCAGGCACTTAAATACACCTGCCGCTGCCTGGATAATGCCTACAAAGGCTTTTTCAAAAACGGTCATGGATTCCCGAAGTTCAAGAGCAAACGCAATCACAATCAGAGCTACACGACAACCAATGCAAAAAGCATCCATGTTTCCGACAAGGCTATCAAGTTGCCTTGTCTGGGCTGGGTGCCATACCGTAAGAGCCGTGATATCGAAGGTGAGATTTGCAATGCAACCATTCGCCGTTCTGCCAGCGGAAAGTATTTTGTGTCCATCCTCTGCAAAGTGGAGGTTGAACCCAAGCCCTGTATCGATACAGTGATTGGGCTGGACGTTGGCCTAAAATCCTTTGCTGTTGACAGCAATGGGCAGGAATACCAAAATCCAAAGTATCTGCGGAAAGCGGAAATTAGGCTGCGGCGTGAACAGCGCAAGCTGTCCCGACGGCAGCATGGTTCCGCCAACTGGGAAAAGCAGCGAATCAAGGTTGCTCGCTGCCATGAGAAGGTAAGCAATCGCCGCAACGACATGCTTCATAAGTTGTCCACCACACTGGTGAATGAGAACCAAATCATTTGTGTGGAGGACCTTAATGTGAAGGGGATGCTGCGGAACCACCATCTGGCAAAAAGTATTTCGGATGCCGCCTGGAGTGAATTCTTCCGGCAGCTGGGGTACAAATCCGCATGGGCTGGCAGAGTGGTAGTGAAGGTTCCTACCTTCTTCCCCAGCAGCCAGACCTGCGGTAATTGTGGATATCAAAACAAAGAGGTCAAAGACCTCAGCGTAAGACATTGGACCTGCCCTGTGTGCGGATGCACTCACGACAGGGATATCAATGCAGCAAACAATATTCTGAAGAAAGGAGTAGGTCTGCTGGCTACGCCAGCTGCTTCATAGTCACAGAAATATTGGTACGGCCAGGGTGACCGGAACCTAACGTCTGTGGAGAGTATGACCTCTGTTGGCGCTGCGGTGCCAACAAGCCAGCTCGACGAAGCAGAAAGCGATATCGTGTAAAATCCACACGATATGTCGCAGACCCGAAAACTGAAACAAGGAGAAAAACAATGCTACCCAAATACGAAGTACCTCACCTTACTAATCAGGCCCTAACGTATGATATCTTGAATGCGGCCCTGGAAAGTGAGAACTACATCCATGTGTCTGTTCAGACAGCCCGAAATGTGTGCTATATGTATATGTCTCATACAGCTGTTTGGGATGAAGAACTGGAAAAGTTTCGCCAGGAAGCAGCCCATGACCGCACTGATAATTTTGACCCTCTTGATGCGGTTGTCACACTAACAAAAGCCGTTGAAGATGCCCTGATGTGGGAAGAAATTCGCAAATACAGACAACAGAGCCTCAAAGAAGACGAGGTCGCCGTAGCGATGAACGCCATTAACCTCAAGGGAAGTGCAAAAACTATGACGTTCCTTTTGGCGGCTTTTATTGTTGGCGGTCGCACTGCTCTAACGGAGTACGATGACATCATGCAGGAAGAAACAGTCACAGAACACGATGTCATCGCCATCAAAGAAGAACTGGAAAGAGTTGACGGCTCCCCACCCCTTACGCATGACAGTGGAATACCGCAGAACACTTAACTTTTAATGCGCCGGCCCTTTGTAGGCTGGCGCACTTTTTGTGAGAGACTTGTCGCAAAGTGAGTATAATGCACTATGTCAAAGAAAAATAACAGCTATATGCTCAGCAATTGAAAACCTACCATCACGGCAGTCATCTACTTTTGGGTGACTGCTTTTTCTTTGGTAAAAGTGGCGCCGTGAAACTCGACGATAACATAGACTCCGGTCGCTGACCGGCAACAGGGAAGTGATTCCCTGATTATATATCCTGCGCACCTAAATGGGTGCAACGTTATAGTGTTCCGCAAATTGCGGAGGAAAGGATATTTTCATGCGAAATTCAACTTTAAATTGGGAAACGCCTGGCGATTTTGACCGCCTTGGGTATCTTAATGATGCTTTGGAAGAAACCTACAAAGACGTGAGATACCATCATGAGGAAGAAAAAATACGCTATAGAAAACATCGCAAAGCAGCATTCAAAAAAGGCTCACGACGTCAGAGAATGTGCAAATACTGGCATTGGACCCCTCGCAATTCCATGCGTAAAGGATTTCCTTATGGTCATTTTCAAACATATTCGTGGGCGAGCGAATGCAAGTATCTGTATGGCCGACACTCTAACAGCCGCGATAAGCTCGCCATGAGCTACAAGCGGCGCAAGGAGCTGGAAGTTATGGACTATCAGGAACAGGAAGATTATGTTCCTGATGTTGAGCCTAAGCGACAGCGTTGGGCTGACTGGGAGACAGAACGCGACGCCGAATTGGTTTGGGATGACTGGCAGCACCTTTGCCGGTGCATTCAGAACCAGTGTGGTTTGAGCGACAAGGAAATGGAGGAGTTGTCTTGTACAGACATTCTTTACCTGGCCACTCACTACGACATTGGTGGTGGAATTCGGTTCTGGCGAAAGCCGGAGCCGAATGGATGGGAGGTCAGAAATAAAAATTTCTGGACCCCCGACCCAGACGGCATTGATTTCGGTGACGGGACAGTCCTTGTTCCTATCATCAAAATCAGCTCTGCCTGCAAAAAAGCCGAGAGTATGCTGTTCGACATTCCAGACGATTATTCGGATTATGGATGTCAATAACCCACGATTAAAATCGTGGGCTTGCTGAGAGCTTGCTCTTAGCAAACTCATGGTTTTAGTCGTGCCCGAAAGGGTATGTTGACTACCCTGTGCGCATTAAGTTGCGCCCCGTTACAGGCGAATGTATAGGCACCGGTGTGACGTTCATCCTAATCCTCCGCTCTGCGACAACGTATCATTAGAGGCTGAGGCAAAGCCGAAAGATGCGGCTGATTCAAACCGACTGTGACCTTGGGGAAGGATGCATTACTCTCCGTAAGGAGAGAGGACAGTTTGCTTCGGCATAGCTGTTATCCCAAAGAAAGGAGAATCTGCAATGCAGTATGTGTATGTAGTAGGCAGTAACGGCAAACCGTTAATGCCATGCAGCCCTACGAAAGCAAGAAAACTGCTCAAATCGAAGTCTGCTGCTGTGTTGCAGCGGACTCCATTCACGATTAAACTGCTCCACCATGCTGGTGGATACAAACAACCCATTACCCTTGGTGTAGATGCAGGTTCCAAGCACGTTGGCCTGTCAGCCTGCACCGATACAGAAGAACTCTACAAAGAAGAATTGACACCCCGCAATGATGTGGTAAAACTTCTTTCCGCACGACGCGAATGCAGGCGGGGAAGACGGCACCGCAAAACGCGATATCGTGCTCCACGCTTCAATAATCGGGTTCACAGCAAGCATAAAGGCTGGCTGGCGCCGTCTGTTGAAGTAAAAATCCAAGAGCATATAACCGCCATCCATCGCATCTGCCGCCGGCTGCCTATCACAAAAATTGTTGTCGAGACTGCTGAATTTGATACACAGCGTCTTAAAGCAATGTTGGAGGGGAAACCTCTGCCTGTAGGCATAGATTACAAGCGCGGAGAGATGTACGACGAATACAATGTCCGTCAGTACGTCCTCAAGCGGGATAACTACACCTGTCAACATTGTGGCGCACGTGGCTCTGCTGAGAAGGGTATCAAACTGCACGTCCATCACCTTGAAACCAGACAGACTGGAGGCAATGCTCCCAACAACCTTATCACCTTATGTAAGGATTGCCATACAGCATTGCATGATGGAAAAATCACCTTGAAACTGGACAAAAAGAAGCGTGGCAAACCATTACGTGATTCTGCCTTTATGGGCATTATGCGCAAAACTCTGCTCTCACGCATACGCAAAGAAGTTGCCATTCCAGTTGTTGAAACGCAGGGGTACATCACTAAACTTCTTCGTGAGGAAAACCATATCCAGAAAAGTCATACCAATGACGCGAGGTGTATTGCTGGCTGTCCCAAAGCATTGCCATGTGATACAACCTATCATACCAAAGCCATACGCCACCACAACAGGAAAATTCATAAAACCAATATCCTGAAAGGTGGCGTACGTAAACTTAATCAGGCACCATACAAGGTGTTTGGATTCCGTATCTGGGATAAAGTCAAATACAAAGGCCAAGAATGCTTTATTACTGGCCGGCGTTCGTCTGGCTACTTCGCACTAAAAAAGCTGGGTGGCACAACCATATCAAATAGTGCTAATTACAAGAAAATTCATTTTCTTGAACCAGCTAATCACTATATTATAGAAAGGAGCTGAATGGGCAATTCCTCCCACGACTGAAGTCGTGGGTTTCCTTGCCAAAACTTTTATGATTACAAGAATTTACATTCACGCAGGCACATTTCACGCGGATGATGTTATGTCAGTAAGCATTGTGCGCCTGCTTAACCCGGCAGTTCAATACGACCGTATTATTCGAGTCACAGAACTTGATGATGTCTATGCCGAAGACAACGTGATTGTTGCCGACATTGGTGGCGGAATATTCGACCACCATGGACCGGCAGCAAAAACGCGCCGGGATGGCGGACCGCACTCTGCTTGTACGCTTCTTTGGGAACGCTTCGGAAGAGATGCCACTAAAGCGTGCTTGCCGCAGCTTGACGATGATGACGTTGCCGAGGTCACAACAAAACTCGAAGACGAAATTCTCTTTAGAATTGCGGATGAAGATAATGGTCTTTTCTGCCCTGGCTATACGCTCAACAGCATCATCTCTCAAATAAACCCCAACTGGGATGAGGACTATCCGTGCGCTGCAGATGTGGCTTTCACCAAAGCTGTGTTGCTGATGGATGAAATTTTGAAAACAGCCCTTAAACGGTATGCCTCACAGGTCAAGGGCAGGGAATTCGTGCAGGAGGCGCTTGCCCAAAAGCAGAACGGCGTAGTTATTCTTGAGAAATATGTTCCCTGGAAGGACTATGTTGTTGCTGACCCCGATGCTCTTGTCATGGTGTTCCCATCGAACAGGGGAGGGTGGAATATTCAGATGGTCCCGAAATCTCTGGAAGGATTCGAAACACGCATTGACACACCTTACGACTGGCATGGAGTCAGCGGTCCGGACGCCGAAGATAAGGTGCCCGGCATGACGTTCTGTCATCGTAACGGATTTTTGGTGTCGTTCAGAACAAAAGAAAATGCCGTTGCTGCAGCGCAACATCTTGTTTCTCAGAAAGAGAGAAATTAAAAATGTCCGAAGTGCTGAAGAAATCACAGACGAGTGGGGTCGAATGCGCGGAACTGCGTATGTGCCCCAATGAATTCGAATCCGGCCCCGAACGCAATGGCCAGCTGATTGCTAATTTCGAAAAGGAGGACAGCAAAAATGGCTAATACTTATGTTTTGCAATCCCGTGATATTTTGGGCCTGTTCCAATATTATGCCGGAAATTGGCACGATACTGATGATATTGAGAAGGCTGTACATTATACCATCGATGAGGCTATGGCACAAGCCAAAGTCTTGAAGGAGTTTGGCAGCCATTACCGTGCGGTCCGTATCGAAAATGGAAAGGCAGTGTGTTGAGATGGCAAAAAAGTACCAAGAGAAAGTGTTCTTCACCATTGAGGAACTGAAACGAATTCATACGCTGATTAACATGACAGCGGAAGAACTGTATATCCGATATGGAAAGAAACGCGGAGAACTCATTTTTGAGCGTCAGACCATCTTCGAAGATGCACGCTCTTTGGACATTTCGTACCGGGTAGGTAATGAATCGAATGAAAAAGCGCAAATTTCTGTGGTTCTAAAGAATCCCGATGAGAATATCGTTTCAGACGTTTCTGAGGACTACGATGACACTCAAATTATCGGCACTTTTTCGGCCACTGATGAAGCAGTTCATGACAAGCCGGAGGATTGCCTGACCGGCGAGGAAGTAGATACCCCACGCGGCAATTTCCGCGTTGTTGACATGGGCGTTGAACAAATGGAAGCTGCCGGCTATGGGTATCACCATATGTCGAATGATGGACAATGGTTTATCTTCGGTAACGGAACTCGTGCTTACGCAATCTCCGTTGAAAATGGTTGTAAAGATTGCTATAACGAGTACAAAGTTGAAGTCAAACTGGCCAGATGTGCCATTCCTCTTCGCTGCGATAACGGCAAGGACGGGGAGCTGGTCGCCTATATCGATTCAGATTGGCTGCTCAATAATTGCGAGGAAGAGTTTTCGGAATATGGCGGAATCTTTGGTTTCTTGGACCAATACACATCAGAAGACTCCACTGACATCATTGCCAAGGCCACTTTGGCAGGTGCAGTGTTGTTTGTATATGACCCGGACGAAGACGAACCGTTCGAGTTTCCAAACGATGACGGATGGAAGTACAGGGCGTTTGCAGATGCTATGTCCGATATCATCTGCAAAGACAATCCGGAGGTGTCAAGGGCCATCGATTGTTTTTTAGATTTGTGAAAAGGAGGATAACCATCTGATAACATTGCCGCTCGTCCCGATTTGGGGCGGGCGGCTTTTTATTTTGTAAGTACATTTTCAAAAAACCAAAAATGTGGTATAATAAGTATACAGAAAACAACCACAGAAAGGTGGGAAACCCACTTGCTCAATATACAAAAATACAGAATCAAAAAAGGTTTGGTTACGATATGCTTAGCCATTCTTCCAATTGCAATAATGCTTTGGAAAATGCAAGTGGCGTTTATCAGTGATACCGATTATTATTGGCATGCAGCTCTTGGTAAAAACATTTTGGAAACACATAGTGTTACAGATGTTGACCAGCTTTCCTGGATTGCTGAAAAACAGGGGCTTAAATATATAAACCATTCTTGGCTATCAGATATTCTACTTTACGGTCTATCAACCATAGGTTCCACAAAAATGGTTGGTGCCGTTCTATATGGTATCACTACCATATTTCTCCTTGGAATAACCATTTATTCCTTATGGGGGTATAAACTGCCCATCACAGATGATGGGCAGTTTAAGCCGAAATTTGCAGATTGGATTGTGATTGCTGTTGTTACGGCTTGCATTTATGAAACAAGAGGGAATCCACGACCACAGCAGATAAGTCTGATTCTGTTTGCTATCAGCTATCGGATTTTCCAAATCACTTGGAATCAGCCACACAGAAAACTCGGCTGGCTGCTGCCTTTCGTTTCCATTGCGTGGGCCAATCTGCACGGCGGCACTTTACCGATGCTACTAGGGCTTAACATTATGTATTTGGTCCTAAGCCTTATTCCTTCGTTTTCTTCTGGAAAGGTGACTCATAAGAGAAAAGGGAGTACAGCGAACTATATAGCACTGTTGGCTGCTAATGTAGTGGCTGGCTGTATCAATCCATATGGGGTATGGCTGTATTCTCAGTTCTTTAAGGTCGACTCAGGAAGCTCATTGCTTGGCGTTACTGAATGGCAGGCTTCCAGTATGGAGAATGCTCCACACCTGTTTATCTTTGTCGCAATTGTCGTTTTACTTTTGGTCTTTACTTCCTGGAAGGTTAGTCTGGAACAATTTCTTCCTTTGGTCGGATTGACTGGAATGACGCTGTTGCATATACGGACGATTACCTGGCTGTGTGTTGTATTTGCCGCTTTTGTTCTGAACAATGCAAGCTTGTTGCAAACCAGTGTCCGTACAATTGCGAGGAAGGTGGAACCTCCCATTGCATTGCGCCGTATAGCAAATAAATTATCCCCGGCGGTATTACCAATCTGTACTATAGCTGCAGCTTTGGTAATTGGAATAGTCGCACCTAATATTGCGCAGACAACATTTTACCGCGAATTTCCAGACGAATTGATAAAGACTCTCGAAACAGTAACCCCCAAAAGGATGTATACCGGTTACAATGTAGGTGGCATGGCCATCGATGCCGGATATCAGTCGTTCGTTGACTCACGAGCAGACCTGTTTACAGAAGAAATCCTTACGGACTTTACGGTGATGAGCGGCACTCGACTCAATTCCAATGCAACAGCTATCAATGAAGTCCTTGATAAGTATAATTTCGATGCAATTCTTCTGGCAAAATACGATAGGGGATTGGCAATTTCGTATTTTGATGAAAGAAAAGATTGGACGCTGTTGTATACAGACGGATATTATAGTCTGTATGTTCCAACAACCAGTGCGAATCAGTTTGCTGCCGAATACATGCGATTGAACGGACAGACCAACCCGGAGACGGATGAAATATACACACCGGTTTACCTCGCTCCAACATGCGATATTGAATATGTTGCACCAAGTGATATTTTGGAAAAGATAGATACAAACAGCAACGGGGTGTTCTTCTTTACAGACGCGTCGAACAATAAGTGCCGAGAAACAGCTGGTAACGTCTTGGAATGGGTCGAAAGTAACGAAATCGACACACTCTATGTTTGCAACATCGAAGACTATCGGATGCGGTACAGCTTGGATGAAGGTGGAAATGTTGTTATTACACAAAACCGTGCAACATGGTACGACGAACTTGTCGCAGAGCTTAACCCAATTCTTCCCGCCTATACTATCGAAAATGGCGATGAGAATACAACACTGGACGTCAAAACTATCGAACCACCTATGTTAATCCAAATCTCCAACGACGTTGCCAAGACGGTTCCGTATGGCAACGAATAACAACAAGCTCTTGCATTCGCATGCGAGAGCTTTTTTGGCAACACGATGCGACGGCAAACGCAGGATGATATAATAAAAACATGACTTCGGAAAGGAGCGTGCCATGACAAGAACAGAATATCTGCAAAAAATCCAGCCTCACTATACGGGATACCAGGAACTCCATGTTCATACAGAAGCTTCATACCGAGATGCCGTAAATACAGTAGATGATATTGTGGCGGCGGCCAAAAGGCTGGGACGGAATGCGTTTGCTATCACTGACCATGGCAATCAAATGCGGCTGTTTCAGGGGTTTAAAGTCCGTACAAAGGCAGAGAAAAAGGCTCTTGAGGACGCCCTGAAAGCTGCAGCAGTTCCCAAGGGTGATTGCGACAGTATTTTGAAGTCTATCGGCCCAACGGACAGCATCCGAAATCCCACCGATAAAATGTGGCCATGGATAGAAAAGTATCCAGAACCCTTTATTGCAGCAGTCAAAAACAGTCCACAATATATTCCGGGTATCGAAATGTATTTCCAACCGGAAAAGAGTGAGGATGATAACTCGGGTTATCATATTATTCTGTACGCCAAAGACTGGCAAGGGCAAAAGGTACTTTTCTTGATAGAAAACCTCGCGCAGCTCAATAAAAACAAAAGCGGTAATCCTCGGACTACTTGGGAAGACTTAGAACGCTTCGTTGGACCGGGGGCGCTGGGACATGGCCATGTAATCGCCACCTCAGCATGCGTTGCCGGCTATATTCCGTCCATATTGTTGCGGCGTTGGCATATAGCCGACAGGCAAGCAGAGCTTCAGGCAAAACTGGGCACCGAAGACATCGCCTTTTCGGAAGATGACCTAAAGAAAGCCGAAACTGATGAGGAAACCGCAAAAGAAAAGCTAAGTACAGCAAAAAAAGAACTCGCCCAGGCCAAAAAGCTTGCTAAAACGGATTTTTCAACTAAGCTGGGAAAACTCCGCGCTAAGGTCACTTCTATTGAAGAGAAAGAGAAGGCACTTGCTGGCCAGTTATCATTCGGTGATATGACTGCCCCCTCGGCAAAGCTCCAGGCGGCCAGAGATAAGCTTGCAGCAATGGAGGCAGAAGCCGAAAAGGCGAAAAAAGCGAAAACCAATTTGCCGGAATATGTAAGGCAAGTGGAACAATGTAAAGTTCTCTACGATATTACCAAGCAGCACACTGACACCATCAAAAAAGCATTGCGGCCGTTGGAAAAGTATAAGGCAGCTATTGAAGAACTAGAACAAGAAAAGTCTGCCCTGGGCGATTTGAACGCCGAAGCAAAGGCAGCAGCACTCCGTTTTGATGAACTGTTCGGACATGGCAATTTCTATATAGAGCTTCAAAATCATGGAATCACAAAAGAAAATGTTGTACGGCCAATGCTTTATCAGCTGATTCGTGATACAGGTATCCCGCCAACTGTAGCTAATGATGTACATTACCCGACCAAAGAGGACAAACGGAAACGTGACATCATCTTTGCCATGAAGTTCAACCGACAGATATCTGAATTTGAAAATGAAGAGGGTATCGACCAGCTTTATTTCAAAAGCAACGAAGAAATGGCAGCCTTGGCCGATGATGAGTTCTGGAACATTGGCATGGAGAACACCTGCCGAATTGCCGAAAGTTGCAACGTATATTATGACAAGCAGATGCACTTGCCAACATTCGACGCTCATGCTGCAGGATTCCCGGATGCCAAAGCCTATCTCGAAGATTTTTGTCATAAGATGATACCCAAAAAGTATCCGATTTCTTCGATGGCAGATGACAAACGCAAAGAACTGCTACAAACTATTGAAGAGCGCCTGGCCTACGAATTTGGAGTCATCGAAAAGATGGGGTATATGAGTTATATCGCCATCGTACAGGACTTCATCTTCTATGGCCGGAAAATCGGCGGTCAGACCGCAATTGGACCTGGACGTGGGTCTGCAGCCGGGTCTCTCGTATGTTATTTGGCTGATATTACGGACATTGACCCACTACGTTATGATTTGCTCTTTGAACGTTTTCTGAATCCCGCTCGTGTATCTATGCCTGATATCGATACAGATTTGAGCGGGGCCGTTCGAGGCAAAGTCATTGACTACGTTGCGCAAAAATACGGGTATAAAGGCGATTATCCATGTGAAGAACTGCGTAGCACAGTTTGTAACATCGCCACAGAAAGCGTCCTGGCGCCACGCGCAGCCGTGCGGGCCGTGGCACGAGTTACTGGTGTTCCATATGACGTGACTGACCAATTGGCAAAGATGATTCCCAATGTCCCTAAAATGACATTAGAAAAAGCAGAAAATGACAATCCGGAAATTGCCGGATTCTGTAACATTGACCCACGTGCTAAAAAGCTGTTTGAGGAAGCCAAATTGGTAGAGGGAATTCCTGTACAGACAGGTGTCCACGCGGCTGGTGTTATTATTGCAGACAAGCCAGTTTCTGAATATGCGCCAATGTTCTGGAACGATGAAAAGAACTGCTGGGTCATCGAGAGTGATATGGTTGAGTGTGAATCCACCTTGGGATTGCTCAAGATGGATTTCCTCGGCCTCACCACGTTGGATATTCTTGGTACGACGCTTTTCTATATCCGTAAAACGCGGGGCATGAACATCAAACTGGCCAAGCTAAAAGAAGCAAATGACCAGAATGTGATACAGCATATCTATGCAGAAGGAAACACTGATGGTGTATTCCAATTTGAAAGTGACGGTATCAAAAAAGCCCTCGTCAACTTTAAGCCACACAGCATAGATGATATAATCCTTATGAACGCTGCTTACCGACCGGGTCCGATGGATTCAATTCCTGAATTTACAGCCGTCAAATTAGGCGAGAAAGACCCGGCATACCTGGTGCCGGATATGAAGAAAATACTCGGCAACACCTACGGCAGTGCTATTTACCAGGAACAAATCATGCAGCTATTCCAGATGGTAGGATTCTCGCTGGGTGAGGCAGATATCATCCGGCGGGCCATGTCAAAGAAACACCTCGACGAAATCGAAGCTGCCAAAGAAAAATTTGTGGCCGGCATGAAAGCCAAAGGTGCATCCGATGAAGCCGTTGAAGCATATTGGACACGCTTGCTGGCCTTTGCCTCTTATGCGTTCAACAAATCACACGCAGCGGCCTACAGCATCCTGTCTTACTATACGGCATGGCTCAAATTCTATTCCCCGTGCGAATTCATGGCTGCGCAAATGAGTTATACGCCACATGATAAGGTTCCCCTATACGCTCGTGAATGTAAGCGGTTGGGTATTGCCTTACAAAAGCCGGACATCAATAAAGGCGTACCGTTCTTTGCGCCAAATAAGGGCGAGAAAACGATACGCTATGGTATTGCATCTATTAAAGGCGTGGCCAACTCTGCACAAACCATCTATGACCTGCGAACAAAATATGGTCCATGCGTAGATATCCGTGATTTCACGCTTCGTTGCCTCTGCTTTGGAATTTCCGCTGACACAATGCAGGCATTGTGTAATAGTGGTGCTTTGGATGATGTCATCGGAGGCAACGAGAACCGCCGGATGATTGCAAAAGCATTCGGATACAAAGAGGACAAGACTGAAAAAGATAATCCACAACTGATTGATTCCGCGAAGATGGCCATTCGAGCCGTTAAAAAAGAACAGCCGGACATTTCTGATGAAGCCCTATACAAGCTACTGATGACCGGCAATAAAGTGTGGGTGTTGCCGGATTTGATTCAGTATGAGCCCTATAGTCCAGAAAAACGGTTGGAGAAGGAATATGAGCTTCTTAACCTCTATGTGACAGGCAACCCGATTGACCCGTATCTTGAAGTGATTCAGAAAAATAGGGAAGATGGACGAACGATTGTTGGACTTGAAAACGGTGATACGGACGTTTCCGTTGTAGGCCTTATCCATTCTCTTCAAATTTCTCACCGAAAAAAAGATGGCGCCGCTTTTGCTAAGTTCGTACTAGAGGATGAAACCGGCCTGATTCATTGTGTGGTGTTCACTTCAGCGTATGAACGCTTGCGCAGCAACATCCAGGACAAAACAGTGACTCGTATAAGCGGTAAAGTAGCCGTAGAGGAAAATCGGAATGGCAATGATAATGCAAATGAGACCGAACAGCAAAAACTTCAGTTGCGAGTCTCGTCCGCAACGCGAATCTGAAGGGTGGTGATATTATGTATTTGATTATTGCTGAAAAAAGCTCGGCGGGCAAGAAAATCGCCTCTTGTATACGAGGTGAGCATTTCAAAGCCGAACAAGGATACCTGAAAAGTGAAAACTACTACGTATCCTGGTGTGCAGGTCATCTCTACGAACTTTTTAATCTGGAAGAGTATCGGGAAGATTATGACCCGGAGCAGAAATATCGTTGGACTATGGATGGCCTTCCGTTTATCCCGGCGGGTCGAAAGTTCCGCTATAAGAAAAAGAATTCGCCTAAAACGCCCAGTATGAATAAGACCGTCAACATGCAGGTCAAGGTCCTGAAGGCACTGCTCAATGATAAGTCTGTGACGGCTATCTATCATGCAGGTGACGCGGACAGGGAAGGGGAAGTTATTGTCCGAAATGTGCTGCAGGCCCTTCTTAAATCACAAAAACCGGTATACCGTATCTGGCTCAATGCATATACACCCGAAGCGATGCAAAAGGCGCTGAATAACAAAGAAGCTGACGCTCACTATGATGGATGGTTTCGTTCGGGCCGTGCCCGTGCTTATGAGGATTGGCTGCTCGGAATCAATGGAACCAGATATCTGTCTCTGAAAGCCGGCACACTTCTGCCGTGGGGCCGCTGCAAGTACATTATTGTCAAAGCAATCGTTGACCGGGAACGCGAAATCCGTAACTTTGTTCCGACAGAGTATTACGGTGTGGTGTCCGAAGAAGAGACAAAAGGCTATCCGATTCAGCTGACAAGTAAACGTACTTTCCAGAAGGACGATAAGAGCGGCGCACAAGCACTAGCAAATAAATTTAACCAAGCCGGTGCTAAAGTAACGAGTATCACCAAGAAGGCTACGACAGTTTCTGCAGGCAAGTTGTTTAGCACTACGGCCCTTCAGGCATTCGTATCCAAGCATTTTAAGGATGTAGACCCAAAGGATACAGAAAATGCATTGGAAGAATTGTACCAGGCTGGCTATACAACCTATCCCCGCACGAATTCTCAGTTCTTGACAAAGAATGATATCCCGGACGTGGAACGCACAATAGCGGCTCTTAAAAAGGCTGGCTTTGTGAACATCGAAAATAAAACCAAACTCAAATCAATATATGATGACAGCAAGGTCGATGGACACTCGGCTTTGACTCCCACCTCCCATCTGCCGGATATCAATAAGCTGACACCTGTACAAAAAATCGTCTATGAAAGCATCCGCAACCGTTTCTTGGCCGTTTTTTGTTCCGAAAAATGCATTGCAGATGAGACAACTATTAAAATTCAATGTGCCGATGAAGAATTCTCTTTGTCGGGCAGCATTGTACGTGAAAAAGGCTGGATGCAGTACGAACCATACGGGAAGAAAGATAAAATGCTGCCCCCGCTCAATGAGGGCGATGCCGTAAATATCGATTTTGGACCCGTCCTGAAGAAGACCACGCCTCCACAGCGTTTTACAGTCGAGTCGTTTGGCGCCTGGTGCCAGGCCCCTTGGCGCAAGGAAGAGGATGCTCAAGGCGAGTATTCTGACGAGGAATGGGAACGTATCCTTCACGAAGCTACCATTTGTACCGATGCGACCCGTACTCCGACTATTACAGAATGCCGCAATAACGGATATATCAAGTTGGTCAAAAATGTATACCACGCGGAAGAAAAGGGCGAACAGTTTGTAGATGCTTGCGAGGCACTTGGGCTCAAGTTCTCTGTCAAACAAGTCATGGATATGTCCTCCCAGCTTTTCGATATCCGCAAAGGGTCAGCAACTATTGACGAGTGTCTGGATGGATGTGAAGCCAGGCTCCAGGAAATGTTCTCTCACAAAGACGCTCATGTCCAAAATATGCGGACCGACAACTCAGTCGGCAAATGCCCTAAATGTGGCAATCCGGTCAGAGAGTGGAAAGAGAACTTTTCGTGCGGAACAAAAGGTTGTCTCTATATCAAGAAGGATAATGCCTTGCTAAAGGCCCTTGGCTGCAAGAAAAAGACGATTACGACAAAGGATATGGAGAAGCTGTGCCAAGGCAAACCAATTCTCGTTAAGGGGTGCGTTAGCAAAAGAACCGGCAAAGAGTACGATGCTAATCTCATTTTGGATGTTTCCGGCGACCGGCCAGATTTCAAACTTGAGTTTGCTAATACGAAACCCACCACACAGGGCAAGACCAAGCGCAGCAAAAAGGCTTAATGTTCATTTTATCCCCGCCAGCCCGGCGGGGATTTTTTGTGCCAATTTTCGGAAAAAGGAAAAATTGTGTTACACCCAAAAAACGGGATAAAGTGGGTAGAATTATAATATTCGAAGCAAAGCTAACAGGATTGATATCCTTACATAATATTAAAATCCACCATCAGGCGGCTGTCTACTACATGGGACAGCCGCCTTTTGCTTTGTGTACAGAACGCCGTGCGACTCGGCGATTACATAAATCCCGGTCACTGACCGGCAACGAGAAGGCGACTTCTCGATTTTAATATATTTGCTCACCTCAACGGGTGAAATTCATTAAGCATTGCCGCAAATTTCGGCGGAGAGGAGTCATCCCATGTTCACACCTGAATATCTTACCGGCCTTTCCATTGAGCTAATGCTCATTGCATTGTTCGGCGTTATCGCCGTTATTCTCGCCTGTGCTGCTTTCGTGAGCATCACTACTGCGGGCAAAGGGTGCAAAAACTCGGCCATTGCTAAGTGGTTTATCATTGGTATCTTTGCATTTGTCATTTTTACGATGATTTCGAACGCGTTTTAATCAGTCTAAAAAGATGCGCTGTGAAACCCGGCGTTGACATAAATTCCGGTCATTGACTGGCACCAGGAAGGCGACTTCCTGATTTCTATATACCAAACCCTGACAACTGTTTTTATACCAGAAAGGATTTTGAGCTATGGCAAGCTACGCTTATGTCGAATGCCTCATCAATGTTTGGGGCGCAAACCGAAACATGTCTCACGAAAACCTGGAAAAATATTTGGACATCCGTGTCCGGGAAAACTTTGGAGACTTCACGGTGGACGGACTCAAACCGAAGCATGTTGTTGAGAGCGACACTGACCCGGTCGAGTTTGGAATCGAATCTGGAGTCGTCGGAACGCTGGCGAAAGTTGCCCGACGAATGAAAGACGAAACCCAGCGAGAGGCAAAGAACGTCATCAACACGACCGATGCAGAACATGAGCGAGCCAAGGCTCAGGAACTGCTCGCTGGCAACCCTGTCATTATGGGTGATTCCCCTGAATACATGCTCATTCTGGATACAAGAGGAATCTCTCTGTGGCCGGATGAACACCAGATGGAAAGTATCCAGGAAAGCCCTGAAAACTGGGCGCGTGCCTGGGTCTATTTCGAGTGATGCGTTTGCCCAATTCCGGTCACTGACCGGCAACAGTAAGGTGACTTGCTGATTTCATATAGTCCGAATCACCTCAACGGGTGATATTCTCAAAATGCTGCAAATCGCAGTACGACCTGCGCAACTGCCTCGTGGTGGTTGCGCAGCTTTTTGTTGAAGGAGCTTTTTATGAGTAACAATGTGACTATGGCAACTATCGCTAAAAGAGTCCGCGAAAAGAACACGCCATCCGCGAAGCGTTTCGTCGTCATCTGTGTGGCGCTCATCCTGAGTGTCATTCTCCTGGCGGTCTCTGTCAGCATGATGCTGGATACAGCATGGGCCGATGATGGTGTTGCCTCGGCAGAAAGCGTGGGGACAAATCTCACAGTTTCTATTCCAACTGTTGAGTCGGCTGCACAAACCGAGGCAAGTAGTGAACTAACCACTTCACTCCCAATGCCAGTTTTGGAGCCAGTCGAAGAAACAGTCGACTATGTCGGCACTGACGAAATTCGCTGCTACAAAAGTGCTTTTCAGTATCCAGAGCAGCGAGAACTGATGCATCGCATTTGCAAAGAGTTCGATGTGGATGAGGCGATTGTGCTCGGTATCTGCTATCACGAATCCCGTTTCCAGCCTTATGCCAAGAACGTTAACGCCAATGGCACGATGGATTGGGGCATGGCACAGTGCAACGATACGACCTTTGCAGAACTCAACAAGCGAATCGGCATCAACAGCATGGAAGAGTTGCTGGATACCGAAACCAGCATCCGGGCCTGTTGTGCGCTGCTCCAATATTACCAGGAATTAGGCCTGAGTGGAGAAAACCTGTTGCTTGCCTACCAGCAGGGCTACGGCGGCTACAAAGAAGTTATGGCCGGAGAAGCGGAACCTTGGGCCGCATACGAGGAAACTAAGGCCAGTATTGATATTTTCGATGCCTATCTTACCGCAAACACCTGATACGTTTTGCCTTCCCCTTGTGGGAAGGCATTTTTTGTTGCATTCTTGGACGAAGAAGAGTACAATTGCTGTACAACATGCACATTGCGAAATAAAGTGTAATGTGGTATAATAAATATACATTGGAGGAGGAGCAATACGGTGAAAATTTCCAGAACAGATTTGCCTGACGAGCATTCTGAAGCAAAAAAAGATGCGGAAGTCCCAAAAGAAGAGGCAACGCGTACAAAGAAACATTTCGGTTTCCGTTCCTTTGTTAATGCATTCCTGATTACGCTAATTGTCGTTCTGACAGCCTATCTGATTTGGAGTCTCTACGACTTTTATCACGAACCCGAATTTACCTCTAATGAGGTCATTGCCGAGCTTCCAGAACCAACACCATCTCCAATTCCAGGCAATGCCACTGATGTAGAACCCGAGGAAGAAAAGCTGCCAGATTACGAAAATCAGGTGGCCATCCTGACAGTTGATGGTGTTGACATCACAAACGAAGCAGTGATGCAGCATCCGACCGAAGATGAATATTACCTATATAAGGATGAAAACGGAAACTATTCAATCTGGGGCAGCTACTATGTCTACCATGACTGGAACATGCAAAGCCTCGACACCCTTGATAAGGTAACAGTTATCTTTGGACATTCCAACGGTAATAGCTTGTACCGAAAGTTCTCTGTTCTCAAACATCTTAAAGATGCCGACTTCGCTCGACAACATCAATATATCTATTTGACCATCGACGGAGTCAAATCAAGATGGAAAATTTGGGCTGCAGCGGATTACCCGGTTGCTAATAACTATGTACAGGCGAATCCATCTGACGAATTCCTTCAGTGGGAAATCGACCAGATGAAAGCCTATTCCTATAACAAGTATGAAGTCGAAGTTACGCCGCAAGATAAGATTCTGATTTTGTCCACATGTACAGGGAGTGACCAATATGAGACACGGTTTATTGTTTGCGCCGTTTACGACGGTATTTGCTGATTTGGCCGAGGCATATTTTGATGTACAACGCTAAGTACAGCGAATACGACACCTACGATAATTCCGGTGACACCGTAGATTACGAGAACTTCGATTATGGTGAATCCGATACCCAAGACACCGATACGAATGACACGCCAGAATACGAATACATTGACGATGCGAAACAAATGCTGGAAACCTGCGATGACGTTGAAATTGACGGATATGTACAGTTCCTTCGTGATATGCAGCAGTATCCGCTCTTATCAAGCAATGAAGAAGCGGCGCTATTCAAACGGTTGAAAGAGACGGAACCTGGTTCCAAACAGTACAAAATCATTAAGGACAAACTGATGGGGTCTAATCTGCGCCTTGTCATGAAAATTGTAAACGATGAGTTCCGCTACTCGACAAGCGTTGCAATGGGAACTCTCGACATGATTCAAGAAGGTATTTTTGGCCTTAATATTGCGATTGACCGCTTTGACATTTCACGCGGTTTTAAATTCTCCACACTCGCTACATATTGGATTCGTCAGAAAATCCAGCGTGCAATTGCGGACCATGGCCTGAACTACCATGTGTCTCCTTCAAAACACCTAAAAATGAAGCGGGTTATGGCGATTCGCAACAGACTTGAAAATGAACTTGGTAGGCTGCCTACCATTCAAGAACTGGCAACTGAAAGCGGCGTACGTGCCACAGAAGTTGAAGAACTCGTCCATATCGCCACACCTTTGTTTTCCACGGACATGGCATACACCAAAGATGGTGAGCCTGCCACAGCAGGAGAACAGGTCGTTACGATTGGTACCCGTGTGGCAGACGAATCGACCAGCCACATTGAGGATGATTTTGTCTATGAGGATGACAAAAAGCGTATTCTGGATATTGCCAATAAATGTTTGAGCGGGATTACATATGAAATCTTCAGTAAACGACATTTGCAGGAAATCCCGGAAACTTTCGAGAGTCTCGGAAAAAGACTTGGCTATTCACGCGAATATGTCAGGCGGTTAGACAATAAGGCAATGCTGGCTATTCGCTATATTTACAAGTATGGGCATACGCCACCAAGCCGGAAACGGCGGACAAGCAAAGAAAGCGATATAAAGGAGTGAAAGAGGAAAAACCAAATGCTATATGCTCATAACCAGGTGGTTTTTGATGACCTTTGCGACGCACTTAAAACACATAACAAAGTAATGGTTTTGGCCTGTACCGGGCACGGGAAAACTTACATTATAAAAGAACTGCTTGAAAAAACAGAGCAAAGGGCTCTTGTCATCTGCACCGGGAAAGAAATCAAAGAAAACTGGAAATCTTTAACTGAGCAAATCGATGCAGTTACATATAGCGGATTTTCTCGTATGGAAAATCCGCCTGCATATCCGATAGTTATTATAGACGAAGCGCATCACGCAGGGGCTCGGGTTTGGGGCGCGAAAATTACTGAATATATGACTCGACACCCCGCGACCAAATTCATTGGTCTTACAGCCGACGCCAAACGGTATTCCGATGGTGGCAGGGACATGACGGATGAGTTGTTTGACGGAAATGCCGTGTATGGCCTAACCCTTTCAGAGGCAATTGCTCAGGGTGTACTTCCTCCTTTTAAGTATGTTTGCGCGTGGATACAGGTTGAGAGCAAAGTCAAAGAGTTGCGCGAGAAATTAAATGGATATTCTGGAAACAAGGCCATATTGGACAAGCTCATCAGCAAACTCCAGTATACCACCGAGAACACCGATAATATCTCGCGAATTCTTAATGAAAATATGCCGACAGGGGAGAGAAAGGGCATTATCTTTGTCGATAGCATCGCTAATATCGGGGAAGGGGTAAAAATTGCACAAGACAACTTCTCTTCTCCGGTCTGGGCAATTCATTCTGAACAGTCTGATTTGGTAAATCAGGAAAATAGGAATGCATTTGACGACGCAAAGAAAGGTTGGCTTGTAACGGTCAACAAAGTCAACGAGGGCCTGCACCTGAACGCCGTAAATACCATCATTATGCTACGCAGAACACAGTCTCCAACTGTTTTTTTCCAACAACTTGGACGTGCAATGTCTATCAATAATTTCGGAAAAGACGTCGTTATATTCGATTTTGTTGGAAACCACAGAACGCTAAAAACCATCGCCGTTGAGGCTTCCGAATACCTTGGAATTGGGGAAAAACAAGAAGGTGCTGATGGGAAAGTCGTCCAGGTCATTATCGATAGTTATACACAGGAGGCGCTGGTACTTCTTGAAAGCATCGAAAATGAATTGTCGGAAAAGTGGACAACAGAAGAGGATGATTATCTTATCAAAAATTACCTAAACTTAGGTGCATCTGAGTGTGCCAAGGAATTAGGTCGCACGAAACACGCGGTCTATGCCAGGGCTGCGGTTCTTGGAATGAAAATCACAAATAGAACGTGTAGAACGTGGACTCCTAAGGAAGACAAATACCTTATCAAACATTACACAACTGACAATATACAAGAATGTGCTGAATCCTTAAACAGAACAAGAGCCGCGATATGCGCAAGGCTCACAGTCTTGGGACTGAGCAAGAAAAAACAATGGACAGCTAAAGATGATGAATACCTAGTCAAACACTATCAAGCTAACGGGGCAAATAAATGCGCTAAAACGTTAGGAAGAACGGTCGGAGCGGTTAGGACAAGAGCCTCTAGTCTTGGCATAGGAAACAAACTTTCGCGGTGGTCAGATAAGCAAGATGCGTATCTAGTCAAACACTATCAAACAAATGGTGCTCAAAAATGTGCGAAAGCCTTAGGAAAAACGGAAGAAACTGTACGGCGTAGAGCTAGGGCATTAGGGTTGACTCATAAACGAAAGAAATAAAAGAGTATTCAAAACACAAATGTGCCGTTCTGTATTTTCGAAAATACAGAACGGCTATTTTCATTTTTTGTTCAAATACAAAGTGATGCGAGCAACACTTTAGAATGGTATAATATAAGCATGGCAATTGTTTCAAGAAAAGCGATTTTCGCAAAAAAGAAAATGCGTCTTCCAATTTGCCAAAATCACAGTGCGTAGGATAAAGTAATGGCAAACAGCAAGAGTACAACAAAAAATAGTTTCGGCTTGGGAATGTCTGTAACGGAAGCTGTGTTGAAAGCCTATGACAATGGCACAACAACACCTCCGGCAATTTTGGCTACTCTGATGTTTAGCTTTCCTACTTTGACCCTCGCTACAGTAAAAAGCATTCTTCAAACTCACAGAAAATCCAAGAGCAAACAAGAGAAAAAGGAAAAACCGCAACGTCCAAAAACTCCAGCAGAACAACTTGAGGATTCAATCAAAACAAAGTGCTATTCCTGTGGATACCACCAGGCCAGTCGGCCATGTGTGATGCCGATGGATTTATGTCCTTATCCGGAAATGGATAGTGATATGAAACGGCTCGAACAAATGAGGGTAGAGGAAAGGAGCCGGCGTGGTGTCATCAAGGTTAAGGGTGGACATATCACTTATACTAAAAGACCAAGATTTGGTAATGCTTTTGAAGAAGTCGAGCAGGAGTTGGATGAAATAAGTGGTGAAAACGCTGCAAGAGAATGGGTCCATGAGAATCCATTTGTAGGCAGTGGGCCTATAGAATCTACGTTGGATGATGCGATGTTTTTCCCAGAAGGGGACGAAGAAATTGAAAGCGTTCCGAGTCCAGTCTATACCCCAGATTTACCTGAAGAGCTGCAAAAACCAGAGGATGAATGGACGATAGAAGATTTTAGTGATGTTTTATCTCCAACGCTCTTGAATACTGACAAAATTATTGACGACTAATTTCACATAAAGGGGGACGGGCAGCAAAGCTGCAATTATATGAAGGCAAAGTTTAGATATGTAGATTTACTGGTTGCAGGTGCGGTGGGAAGTCTCATTGCGCTTGTAGTGCATCACCAGCTGCGTAAAGCAAAAGCACAGAAGTATATTGACCAAATGGGAGTCAACAAACCGCCGGTACCGGATGCTGATATAGATGAGGATGATTTCGGTGATGCCGAAGCCTACGACTATGAGCATTTTGCTGATGTGTTAAAACACATGGAACCGAAAGAGCGGGATGATAATACTCCTGCAGAAGCAAAGGCTGATGTGTCTTCTGATACAAATACTGCAGACGAGTCTCTAAAGGACATTAAAGTAGATTCTGGTCCCGCAGCGCATGAGCATACTTCGGCTGTAGAAGCTGAAAAAATGACTCCTATGACAGGGGAAAAAGACCAGACGGCCACAGATGCAGATACGGCAATGGGAACAGAAAGCGAAGGTGAAAGCGCGTGACACAGAAAGAACTGATTTTGTCCTGGGGTAAAGGGACAGTCGGCACTATTGAGCAAACCAACGACCTGACCATTGGAGAAGTAATCCTTACGTATCGCCAGCTTAAAGCTCTGAGTATCACAAATCCCGGAACTCCGAATCTCAAGCCCAATATGGCAACGCTGCTTCGCGTTATCCGTCAGCGGGTCCAGAATAATATGGGAACCCTGTATTATCTGGCAACTGAATCCGGATATCCGTACCAGGAAAGCAGCAACTACGGTATGAACGCCATCGACACCACGATGCTTACTATCCGGCTGTTTACTGATGAGGAGGACGCTCAAAAGGCTGCGGATGTCATTAACCGCCGTACCAATGCCATCGGCGGGCAACGTGGTCGTGAGGAACATGATATTGTCGAAACAGCCCTTCTTGGCTTTGAACACGGTATGGATGCAGCAACTATTCTTGAACGGATGGGCGTAGACGCTATCTCGTTCGGAGAACATACAGATGACCGCACTGACCTGAATCTGCGTGCCAGCACGCTGATTCGGCATCGGGAAGACGGTGAAATCAACTTCTATACTGTTGCGCCGAAAGTCTATGCAATGCTCGGGATTATCGCACAGGCTACAGACGAAAAACGACCGGAAGAAGAAATCCAGCAATATCGGATTCTTGCCTGCCAGTATGCTGCAACTGGTAAAATCGGCGTTGCTATTACCGAGGCAGATTACAATAGTGGAGAATGCCATCCGCTGACCTACAAGTTCGATGGTCAGGAATACGTCGAAGCCTTCACGGATTGGGCGGCAATGACCGACTGCCTTGGCGATGAAGAAAACCTATATATGGCAGTTGGAGATTGGGACCATATCATGAATTTTGGCAAACCGGTGCTTCTGAACCGGGAAGTGGTTGTTGACGGCGAAACTGTTCATCGCCTCGGAATCTTCACAGAAAAAGGCCGTATGGCATTGTCGTACATCGCGTTCTGCTATCAGCTTGATTTGGAAACCCGCGATGGTGCCGAACGTTGCGAACGAATCCTCAATGATATCCGGGCAGCCAAGCTGATTTGTCAGGAATTCTACTCGACTCTTAAGTTGGTAGATAAGAAAAATGAAGAAGGGGAGACTGTGTCTGTTATTGACGCGAACTTCCCAGACAGGGGACTCGTAACGGTCCATAACCACACTGCCAAACAGTTTGTCGACACCGGTCTTTGCGCCAACACTGCTGCAGCCTACCATGTTCTGGCTCTGTTGTATAACGACAAAGACGGCTCGGCATTGAAGCAGTTCGAAAACGCGGAGCTGTACGAATGATTCGTACGACTGAAACGGCATAATACACGGAAAACGCACGCGTGCGATTGAGATTGCACGGCGTGCGTTTTTGCGTCTCATTATGTGGTCTGCATAGCGCTGGCACCTTTCCCGCATGTGCGAAACATGGTATAATATGGCGTATACAAGAAAGGGGCATTGTATGGCTACAGATATTGTCAAATTTGGCCGAGAGCTAAATCGCTATGTAGACAAAAAATACTTTTCAAAGGGCACCAGTATTTGGGTATTGCAACGCAGGGTCATGAGTACAGCCATACAATGTTTGACTGAGGCAGAAGATTCAAAGCTGGATGCCAGCGAGGTATTTGTCTACATGTTTCACTTTGCTGAAGAGGCCAGCAAAGACGTCGAGTACATCATTAAGCTGATGGCCTCCCAAATCGAACTGTTATTTTCCAACGAGGAAAAGTTTGCGAAGACATTGTACCGGTTCTTTTCTGATTTTGCCGATGAGATAAAGCAGAATAATCAGTACGAAACTTTTTTCATGGCTTTTACCTATGCTCAGGAACACGCTAAGAATGGCATTTTGGTGGATGAAGTTCCAACCATTATGGCACCGGTTACAAATATTCTACTTGACCTTTTCTTTGAATTACTCGAATTCTTGCGGCCCAATAAATATAACATAAATGAGATGGTTGTCGGCCTTTCCACAGAAGGAAAAATTCTGACCATTCGTGACCCATATCCAATGACGGATGTTCCGCTATACCACATTGAGAGATTGGCGGAAACAAAAAAGTTCGGCTCACCAGAAGAGTTTCAGGCTTGCATTCGCCAGGAGTACGAGAAATACGGCTATGAAGGAGTAGACTCCGAATACGCCATCAACTCTCTGCAAGGGGAAAACAATTTCCTTAACAACATGATGTACTCACTTATCCAGTATGTGAATGAGTACACAATCGATATGCTGCCCGAGAAACCATTTCAATTTCCATTCGACTTGAGAGACTGGAAATGTATGCTCTATATGGGCGCTAAAACTGAAGCCGACCGGTTTGTTGAGCTTGCCAAACATAAGCGTAAAAGAACATTGCCTGCAAATGGCGCGGTTGTTGTGTTCAATGACTTAAACAACCTGTTTTCCTCGATAACACTTAAAGAAGAGTACAACAATGATGCTATCGTGTTACTGTATAAAGTGACTTCCGAAAAGGGCGGAGATATCAGCGGATACTTCAATACGAAAACCGGAATGTTCTGGAGTCCATTCTACAACGCTACGTTGTACTTAGAGAAAAGAAGTTTCGACGTCCAGGGATTTGAAAACATAATACAAGACCTTGTATTGTGGGCATATGTGGCGTTCGTATGTGACGATGCAGGCGTCATGCCCACGCAATCATCCTTTCAGAGCTCGTTCCAGTTTCCGGATAATTCCTTGCCCTCCGTATCTTTTTTTGGAGTTGGTGGCAAACTACGAAATCAGCTTAGCCTAAACCAGAATGACGCCGGAAAAGTGACGCTATTTGACCGTTCGCAATATCAGGAGGCCGAGCGGCCCATCAATGGGTTTGTCCGTCGGTTGCCGGTCGGACAGAAGGCATCCGAAAAAGCGAAACTGTTAGCGGAATCACTTGGCTTCGAACTCTCGGAAGACGAAACCTATGTACAACCATTCATTCGCCGCCAGTGGCTAAAAGCTGCGAAAAGCTGAAATCGGAAGGGCTGACTCGTTGAGGGTCAGCCCTTTTTTCGTATATATGTCGCAAAGTGAGTATAATTAACCCTGTCAAAGAAATATAACAGCATTTTGCTCACCTACAACTGAAAATCTGCCGTTATAGCAGCCGCATCTTGTGTGTGGCTGCTTTTTTCTTTGGCATGTAAGAGACCGTAGCAATACAGTCATTTTTATCCCACTCCAACGAGTGGTCAGAACAGCCTGTAAATAGCAGGCAGAAAGGAGTAAACGATGGCGTTATACGTATTCAAGTCGGCAGTCCGCATGTCCAACGGACCCAAAGATGTCCTGAAGGCTGTCGGAAACCGTGTTGGCGCCTTGATGGCCGAGCCAGGTGAACCGGCAACATTTCGTATTGGCCCGCTGACTTTCCAGACAAGCATTGTACGCCGCATTTTTGCTGCGTATGGCCAGGTCAAGGTAGTAACGGACGACAATTATTACATTTTCAAACAATAGAAAGGACGAGAAAAATATGACCGCAAATGAATTCTTCCAGAATGTTAACTGGACTCTGTTTTATCAGGAGAAAATGGCCCTCTGTGAACTCATCGACCACTTCCAAGGTTCTGATGACATCAAAGAACAGCACGCTATCGAATGGCTCAACGGCCTTCTCAACATGATGGATGTGATGGGGGATACGGCTGAATCGCTTGGCCTATTCGAATATCCTGAACGTGATGAGAACGACCGTTGCTTTGACGACCGATTCAATAATGTTTTACTTACCCGGCCGGAAGAAAACCAGTAAAGAAAGGACGAAAACCATGACCATCGAGGATATCAAGAAAGAAATCCGCTGGGCTAATATTGGCGAGCCTTTTCTTCTGAAGAGCAAAAACAAGGTCATCAGTGTCAAAATCGAGAGAGCCAGCGAACCGGAAAATCCGCGTGAGTATTTCGACCCGATTGGTACGATGCTTTGCTGGCACTCGCGTTATCGATTGGGCGACTGGCAGCAAAACAACTTCAGCACAATGGAAGATGCGTTGTGTAACCTGGTCTATGACAATGTCGATGACGAGATGGTCATTGATTACATCAAGACAGGCAAAGCCAAAGATATTGCGTTCCTTGTAAACGAAGATGGTTCTCTTACTTGGAACTGCGGTTACGGCGAAGTGACCATTACTGCTCTTGACCTGAGTGACGAGAATAAGAGAGAAGAATTTCTCAATGACATTATCCATCAATTGCATCCCCGTGATTTGGTGACACTGCTGGAACAGTCTCCGAAAATCGTCATCATGCCAATTTGGATGTACGAGCATTCCGGTATCTCTTTATCTACGGCCCATAGTTATCCCTACAATGACCGCTGGGATTCCAGCTGTGTGGGATTTGTGTACACAACTAAGGCCGATGGTGTAAAACACGGCGCGTGGGTTGACAACTTTTCGGATGATGAATGGCATGAACTTGCCGAGGAAGAACTTCGCAATGAAGTAAAGCTGTATTCTGCTTACCTCGAAGATGATGTTTACGAATGCAGTTATTCTATCTGGTATGGGCTGAACCTCGACAAAATGCAGCTCTGCGCCCGTAATGGCAGACCGGTCTATGTGACCCACAAGAATGACACTTCGTATTGGGGCATTATGGATGCACAAGGGTATCCGAACGACTGCTCCAATTGTTGTGTTCACAGCTGGCATGACGGGAAAGAACGTCGGGATTATCTTTCGACTCTTGGCATTGATTGGGAGGCGTTTGATGTAAAAGTTGATGTGTCGGAAAACACACCTGAAGCGCGACTTGCCGATGGCGACGGATTTACGGACCCGGAATACGGTGGCTATTACTATGGATTCGATGATGAGTCCATCTCTGATATGGCAGATTTCATCGGAGACGCGCTGGACATCCGTCGTTAATGGCGACAAAAAAGAAAGGAAAACACTATGGCAACCAGTATTCTGAACAATAATGATTATGTGCTTCTGAAAAAGCTCGAAAAGGCTGAACGGATTTACCAGACGGCCAGCGACATGTGCCAAGAGGGCGGCGTCATCTATGATGCTGACTCCATCCTCCAGGATTATCTCATGGATGTTGAGCCTGGAATGTTTGAGGATATCGGCGACCTCTACCGGGATAGCAAGGACAAGTATTCTTTCTGTCGTCTATTTTTGGAACTGACCGGTGCCACCTTCGAAGAATACCTCGACCGCTGCATCAAGGAAACGTGCATCCAGATTAACGACGTTCAAAAGGCAACTGTGACGGTTGACGAAGATGCTGAAATCAAAGTGCCATTTTTGCCTGGCGACATTTGCTATGTCATCGAATATGAGCGCAAACTCAACAAGCGTGACCAGGTAATCACGACCAATAAAACAGTTGTCTATCCGGCCAGAGTTGTGGACGTAGTATTCACTACAGATGACAACTATGAGTTCGTTTGCCAGTGCAACCTTGTTCTCGAAACGGATATTCGGACCAAAGGCACGCCGCCGTTCGATATCGTATATGTCCCCGTTTCGAACGTGAGTGTGGCCTCTTGCTTCAAGACCGAGGATGAAGCAAGAAAGGCGCTTGCCGAATTGGAGGGAGATGAAAGCGATGGCTAAACTTCGCGTCGAAGGGTATTCTGTATACCTGGACGATGCCGACGAGCGAGCAAAGTTCGATTTTGCCTTTGCGGTCGGTACTGCTATTATGGCAGATGAGCTGAACCCGTATGCTGCACCCTGGGAAAAGCATCTAACAGAGGACCCTCCATACATTTCGTATCACGGTGGAATGTCGAATGTATTCCGTTCCATCGTAAAACGCATTTCTTCAATGACAGGCATTCCTGTTGTGCAGAAAGAGATAGAGGAAACAATCTACCTTGTCATGCGCGATGATGGTAATGGTAACGGACGATACTGGCGTATCCAGGGAGACGATGCTCTCGGTTGGCTTCTGTCAAAGATGTTGCCGCAAAGCTCTCGCGTGTTCGTATACCGGCGAGAGACCGATGGTTCGCTGACAAACGTCAGTCGAAATATCCGCATCGAGAGCGGTCACATCATCATCGCAATGCCAAAACAGGAAACTGCTGAACAGAAGAACGCTTAACTCATAATGCGCTGGCCCTTCGTGGGCTGGCGTATTTTTTTGTAATAACGAAAAAATGCGATGTCGCAAAGTGAGTATAATATTCAATGCCAAAGATTCAAAACTGGATTCGCTCCATTTCAATATGAAAACTGCTTTATCACAGCCAGCCTTTTTTATAGGCCGGCTGTTTTTCTTTGGCAATAGAGAGCGCCGTGCGACTCGGCGATAAATATAAATACCGACCTCGTGCCGGCAGCAGTGTGGCAACACACTGAAACATCACCTTAACAGGTGAATAATATTTGCTGCAAATTACAGCAAAATCGAATGAACAGTATGTTCGAAATTCAAAAACAGGAGGAAATCTACTATGTACGAAGATACGATTGACTATTTTCCTACGCCCAATGATTTGGCTGAACAGATGGCAAAAAGCATTGCCAAGAAGGTCCATAACATCAATCTGGCCCCGGGTCCTATCCTGGAGCCGTCCGCCGGTACAGGAAACCTTGTCAAAGCGATGGACAGGGTCTTTTCTCATGGCTCCGACACCAAACTGGACATCGACTGCATTGAGCTTTCGTCCAGTTGTCGGGCCATCCTGAAAAAAGAAGGGTTCCGCGTTGTTCATGACGATTTTTTAACCTATAAACCGCATAAGCGGTATAAGGCCATCGTCATGAACCCGCCGTTCTCGGACGGAATTGCTCATCTGAAAAAAGCCATTTCCATCATGCAAAACGGCGGCGCTATCCGCTGTATTTTGCCGGCCGAAAGCATCTGGCATCCTCATACCCGTGAACAGATTGACCTTGTCAATACGCTCACCGACCTGAAGGCCGATATCGGGTATTACAAGGATGCTTTTGTGAACAGCGAACGTCCTACCAAAATTGAGGTGGCGCTCATTTCTATCGACATCCCGGAAAAACCGCCCGAAAGCAAGATTCGTCTTGAACTTCAAGCGGCCAATGACGGCAACATCGGCAACGGAGCACAGGAAAATCTGGTCAGCAACGACCCGGTTTCTGCTGCCGTTGAACGGTACAATATCGCCGCCGAAGGGTTGCGCCGAATTTACGAGGAATACGAGGGCATTAAAGAGTTTCTCGGCTCCCCTAAAAGCGGTGCGGAAGACCCGGTAATTTCGCTGGGAAAAAGCTACAACGAGGCTATCGGCCAGCTGCGCATCAAGTATTGGCAGATTCTGTTCAACATTCCGGCAATCCGGGACAATATGACAGAAACCATGCAGCATGAGTACAGCGAAAGGCTTGCCCAGCTTGCTGACTATGACTTTTCCAAGTACAACATTCTGACCATCCGTCAGGAAATTGCTGCGAACACAGTGGCCAGCATCAAACGGGAAATCCTCAAGTTGTTCGATTGGTTCACCCATTTTCACTCCGAAGAGTTTTCCAAGAACATCCATTACTTCAATGGATGGATGACGAATTCGGCCTACAAGGTGAATGAGCGCATCATCTTCCCCTGCGATGCATTCTGCCATTGGTACAACGACAATTATGAGCCAACTACCAGACAGGTTATGGATGTCATCACCAACATTGAGTTGGTGCTCCACTGGCTTGATACGAGCGGCCAGCCTTATGATTCTTCCGAACTCTGGGAAATTATGGAGAATTCCGGTAAAACAAAGAAAACACGCAATATCGCTTGCCGGTATTTCAGCCTCACTTTTTACAAGAAAGGCACATGTCACTTGACCTTTACGAACCTGGATGTCCTCAAGACTTTTAACGCCTTTGCTTGCCAGGAAAAGACTTGGCTGCCACCCACATATGGCAAAAAAGCCTACGCCGATATGAGCAAAGAAGAGAAAAGTGTTGTGCGAGCGTTTGAAGGGGAGGGAAGCTATACCGACAGCCTCGACAGGGGGTTGATTGTGACCCCTTCCAAACTCGCCCTGCTGAACGCATAACAAAATCTGATATGTAAGGAGAATGTAGAAATGTTTGTACTGAAAGAATTAGAAAACTCGGACGTCCGGTGCGGGTGTGTAACCACCAACTACGCCGACATCAAAGCGGCTCAGAACGGCATGAAGGAGCAGTTTGAAAAAACCAAGAAGCTCCTGCATGGGGAGTTTGATGACCAAGAGAAGGATGAATTTCCTGCCGAACTTCAGCGTTGGGCGTCTATTTCGCCGATGTCGGCGCATATCCAGGACGGTCTGGATGCCTACGACTGGGAAATCTGCGAAGACCCCAACTGGGTGAGCAAAGAAGATGCTCCGGAAGGCTTTGTCATTGTCGGTTCCACAACCGACAACAACAACGGTGACCTGATTCCTTTGGTCCCGATTTACGCCAAGACCGAAGCCGAGGCCAAGGCCATCCTGAAGGAGGTTTACCAGAAGGAACTGGACAATCGGGGTTTGGAAGACAACGATGCCTGCGATGAGAACGATGACTCTTGCCCGGGCGGCTGTCTGAACGACACCTGCGCCGACGTTTGGGATAACGCAGCTTATGCCTTCGATTGCCTTGTGAACGTGGCCCACTTTTCTTACTTCCCGCTTTCCAGAAAGGAGGAACGTGTGTGAGAACCGAAAGGGTGCCCGACATTTCCCCCAAAAAGGAACAAACTTTTGTAATAACGAAAAAATGCGATGTCACAAAGTGAGTATAATATTCAATGCCAAAAAAATGAAATAGCTATATGCTCAACAATTGAAAACCTGCCGTTACAGCAGTCACTTGTTTTAAGTGACTGCTTTTTTCTTTGGTAAAAGACGTGCCGTGGAACTCGGCAATAATATAAAGTCCGGTCACAGACTGGCAACAGGGGAGCGATTCTCTGATTATATATTTCGAGCATCCCAACAGATGCAAACCCAAAAATCGCTAAACGAGCGAGACATCATAAAGGAGTTATACATTATGCCTAACTACAAAATTCCTGTTTCCTGGACCATGACCGGTTACGTTACCGTCAACGCTGATAACAAACATGAGGCGATGCAAAAAGCGGTTCGCAATGAGGGCGCACTTCCGTTTCCCACTGACGAAAACGAGTACAAACCCGATTCGTTCCATGTTGACCAGACCGGCGAAGTTATCGAGGTGCTGGAAGATGATTACATCTCGGATGCAAGTGATGCGTCGAACAACGGGAATGTCAATGCACACAAGCCGCTCGATTCCAACTACATCGGCGACATTGACCATTGGAACCCCATAAACACCCGCATTTCATACCTGTACCGTGATGCCTGCAACTACAAAGTTCAGAACGTTGCCGTTGTGAAAGGTCTTATGTCCGGAGAGCAGCAACAGCAGATTCTCAACTGCCTGATTGATGGCGAAAACTTCATCCCTCGGATGGTTGGTTTGCCTGAGCAGCGCTTTGGCACATGGACTGACGACGATGTGGATTGGTTCGAGTTCCAGACAGGCTCTTTCGAGTATACCTGTGAAGACCCGACGGTCGATATGACAATTGACGAACTGGTCTGCCGTTTCAAAAATGCCAAAAAAAAATTGGCGCGATTTCTAAACGACAATACAAAACAAATCCAAATGTCGCAAAGTAGATATAATATCGTAGGCCGATGAAAATCGGCCCCATTGCGATTGGCATAATATGCGAAAGGCAGCGGCTAACCTCCCAAGGGTTGGCGCTGCTTTTCGTGTATATGCCTTCACAAAATTAGCCGGTAAACCTGGCAGAAAGGATTTTTACCATGAAGATTATCAAGAGAAATGGTTCCGAACAAGAATTTAACCCTTCCAAAATCTATGTAGCCATGACAAAAGCTTTCAGGTCTGTTGAAGAAGGCAAAACTGTCTCGGAAGAAACGATTGCCAATTTGACAGCGAAAGCTGTGGCCAAGGTACAGGAAATCCCGCATACCCCAAATGTGGAAGAGGTTCAGGATATCGTTGAGAATGTCCTGATGGATTCGGGATTTCACGATGTTTCTCGCAGCTATATTAAGTACCGCTTTACCCATGCGGTACGCCGGAACACGACTGACGCCGCGATTCTGTCTCTGATTGAGACGGAAAATGAAGAAGTCAAACAGGAAAATGCCAACAAGAATCCGACGGTCGCAAGCGTTCAGCGCGATTACATGGCCGGCGAAGTTTCCAAGGACTTGACTATGAGACTTCTTCTTCCTGAAGAAATTGCCAAAGCACACAACGAAGGCATCCTCCATTTCCATGATGCCGACTACTATGCCCAGCACATGCATAACTGCTGCCTAATCAATTTGGACGATATGCTGCAGAACGGCACTGTCATCAGCGGCACGCTGATTGAGAAGCCGCATCGCTTCTCTACTGCATGCAATATTGCCACCCAGATTATTGCTCAGGTGGCTTCCTGTCAGTATGGTGGGCAAAGCATCAGCCTGACTCATCTCGCAAAATTTGTGGATGTCAGTCGCAAGGCCATCCGCAAAGAAGTGGAAGCGGAGAACGAAAACGCAGCCATCCATATGTCGGATTACCAGATAAATCAAGTGGTCGAAAGTCGTCTGCTGAAGGAAATCCGGTCTGGTATTCAAACGATTCAGTACCAGATTATCACCCTTATGACAACCAACGGCCAGGCTCCCTTCGTTACGGTTTTTATGTACCTCGGCGAGGCCGGCAATGACATCACACTCAAAAAAGACCTGGCAATCTGCATCGAAGAAATGCTTCGCCAGCGCTATCAGGGCGTTAAAAATGAAGTGGGCGTATGGATTACCCCGGCCTTTCCGAAGCTCATTTATGTGCTGGAAGAGGAAAACATCCGTGAAGGAACACCATACTTCTATCTGACCAAGCTGGCTGCAAAGTGTACGGCAAAACGTATGGTCCCTGACTACATCAGCGAGAAGAAGATGCGGGAATACAAGCTGTCCAATGGCGAGACCGAAGGCCACGGCGATGTGTACACCTGCATGGGCTGCCGCAGCTTCCTCACTCCGGACAGGTCCGGTAATGGCTGGGACAACATCGCAAATGCCAAGAACTACGAACCGGGTGAACCCAAATACTACGGTCGGTTCAATCAGGGCGTTGTGACCATTAACCTACCTGACGTGGCGCTGTCTTCCGGCGGCGATTTTGAAAAGTTCTGGCAGATTTTTGATGAACGCTTGGAACTGTGCCACAAGGCACTTCAGTATCGCCACAAGCGTCTGGAAGGCACCCTGTCGGATACTTCGCCCATCCATTGGCAGTACGGCGCTTTGGCCCGGCTGCAGAAAGGGGAACCCATCGACAAGCTGCTGCATGGCGGCTACTCCACCATCAGTTTGGGGTATGCAGGTCTGTATGAGTGCTGCAAGTACATGACCGGCAAGAGCCATACTGACCCGGAGGCCAAACCCTTCGCGCTGAAAGTGATGCAGCACATGAATGACATGTGTGCAAAATGGAAGGCCGAAGAGGACATTGATTACAGCTTGTATGGCACTCCGCTGGAATCCACGACCTATAAGTTTGCAAAGTGCCTGGACCGCCGGTTCGGTAAAGAGTGGTATAAGATTTCCGGTGGTAAGAACTATATCACCAACTCCTACCACGTCCATGTTACCGAGCAGATTGATGCCTTCACCAAGCTGAAGTTCGAGAGCGAATTCCAGAAGCTCAGCCCCGGTGGTGCCATCAGCTATGTCGAGGTCCCCAACATGCAGGACAATCTGGCAGCGGTCATCAAGGTCATGCAGTTCATCTATGATAACATCATGTATGCTGAACTGAACACCAAGAGCGATTATTGCCAGGTTTGCGGCTATGACGGAGAAATCCAGATTGTCGATGATGATGGCAAGTTGGTGTGGGAATGCCCCAACTGCCATAACCGAGATTTTTCCAAAATGAACGTGGCCAGGCGCACTTGCGGCTATATCGGTTGTCAGGGATTCAATGCCGGACGTACGGCTGAAATCAGGGACCGCGTACTGCACCTGTAAGTCTTCCCATACAGCTGATATTCGCAATAACCGAAAAATTTTTTCTGGCGAATTTTCAAAAAAATGAACTTTATGAGCAAGTAAACTGAAAAACCAGTGTTGACGTCCTCCCACCCCTTACGGAGTGGGCTTTCCCGGCGCATTTTTTGTAAATTTCGAACCGGATTGAGATTAGCCTTAACGCCAGGCCCACATTTATGCGGGCCTGGCCTTTTTGTTTAGGTCCAAAAAATCGGATGTCGCAAAGTGAGTATACTAAGTATTGTCAAAGAATCCAAACAGGCATAACGCCTATATCTAACAACTGAAAACCTGTTTATCGAAAACAGCTATCTCTGATTTTAGGGATGGCTGTTTTTCTTTGACAAGAGAGGCGCCGTGAAACTCGGCGATACACATAAATTCCGGATACTGTCCGGCAACAGAATGGCGACATTCTGATTTATATACACCACCTCAACGGGTGGTCCTAAACTATTTTGAATCCGCAAATGGCGGACTTCGCTCTCAAGATGGAGATGGACGATACCGAGGATATTCCTCTGGAAGACATCGTGATGCAGCCGGAATACGTGCTGTACGGAAAGCCTTCTACCATTGTCTCGGTCGTGACTGACAAGCATATTGCCAGTACGATGCTGAGTAAAGAAGGTAATGCTCGTCCGTCGGCAGTCACGAACCTGCATGTGCTCCGTCGTGCCCTTGCAGAGCATCTGGGTGTAACCTATCGTGGATTCCTCCAGAACTCTCCGCTCAATGGCAAGACTTCTATGCAGATTCTGCTGACGAACTTCCGGCATAAAAACGGCACCATCGAAAATGTTTTCGTCCTGCCTATCGAGCCGCCGATTGATGCTCCGCTGGACAGTAACGGTGAGATGCGCGATGTTGTGAGGCTTGGGGACTATGAAGTTCCCATCTACGCAAAGTTCGGCATTATCAACCAGTCGCGGTTGAACACGCTCGTGATGGGCGAATATCCGCCTAAGTTTTACTACCTCAAGAGCATCAAGAACGAAGGTATGGATTTGCAGCTCGGCCGCCGTACTGTCGCATCGGCACAGCTCGAAACCATTTGGGGCATTGACCGGCATCAAAACTTCAATGCCTGGTCCGGTTACATTGTCGTTGACGTTGAGTCTGCAAAGCTGCCTCGTGGGTATCTTAATACCCTGGCTAACAAGTCTGGCATCGACGTTAATGACCCCGGTTGGCAGGCCATCATTCAGACGATTCGCAATCATCACGAAATGAACCCTCGGAATGTTCGCGGAAATACGTTGATGGATTACTGCGAGAATCTCGCAGCCCGGATTCGTACCGATATGCCCGAACACGATGTTGCGGTCAAATACCCGGTCTACGCGAATCGTGGCCAGGTCGACGTCGTGGATTTCGCAGAAGATGGTACGTGCGAACTCTACAACATCGAAAACAAGAACGGCTCTATTAAGCAGCTGAACCGGTTGCTGATGGGTTGGAACGGCATGGTAGCGCAGGGAATCCAGCCTACGCAGGCGACCCTTGTGATTCCTAAGTGTGGTCCCATGTTGACCCACACCGTTTCGGAATGGAATAGCTGTACGCAGATGATGCGCCCGGAACAGATGCAGAAAATCTTTGAAGCCTGTGGCGGTGACCCGATGATGTTGCCGACTTACAACTTCGAAATCGTGGTGGACGAATCCATCCCGACCTAACCTTTAGAAAGGGAGGCTGTAATCATGTCGAATGGAAAGTCTTTTATGGGCGATTTCCCGTTAATGGACACCGTCCTGTTCGACGATACAGACGAACCCATCGAAGATATGTCCGACGACCCGGAATGGGATTCGCTCGATGATGCTATCGACATGGGCTTGTTTGACGATTTCTGAAAAAAATGAGGGAGAATCATGGTTTCAATTCTGAAAGCGTTCTGGGAATTCATCTCCCAGACTGACGAAGCTCCGTACGGTTTTCCCACTGTGGAAGCCGCTCTGGAGTTCTACGATAATTACCCCGTTTAGAATAGGGGAACATTGGCGGTGCATTGCTTCCCAGGCGATGCACCGCCTTTTTCATGAAGAAAGGAGATACTACTATGCGTACAGCAAAAGATATCGTGTTTGACCAGCTAAAAAAGGATATGGCATCTGGAAAATTCAAACCTTTCATCATGCAGGACAATGTGTTCGTGCAGGATGCCGTTTCACTTGTGTATGAGCGGATGAACGCTGGAATGGATGGAAATAGGGCGTATGCGGATATGTTAACTACAAATCCATATCCAACATCGGCCTACAAAATTCTCGTGCCAATTTGGGGCGAGGTACAGGATGAGCTGAACGAGGAAAGTGATGAGCTTTTTCCTATCCATGGAACTCAACTCAACACCTACGCACCGCAGATTAACGTGTATGTTAAGAACTACGCAGACTATGACGCTGACCTGATGGAGCTGTTGGAGAACTGCGAAAACAGCGAGGTTCAGAGCAACGTCATGCACATGACCTGCCAAGTCATCTCGCCCAAAGATATTGGACCACAGTTGTGTTTGACGGTCTGGCTCTCGTCCGATGATTTATCGGAACGAGCCTGGAACGACTTGCTCAAGAATCTGGAGCAAGAACTGCTGTACGGCTGGGGCGACGGATTCTCTGGCAAATATCCTTATCGCACCCCGTTCAACACCGTCTGGTTTCACTTCGGCCAGCAAAACAGAGAAAGCATCGACTTCCACATCGAAAAAGTAGACTGATTTATTGGCCGGCGCAGAAATGTGCCGGCCATATTTTTTATTTGTTGCGAAAATAGAATAAACGTGGTATAATAAGTGTATGAAAAAGCCCTATGCCTCTATCAATTAGCGAAAGGAGCTGAACGAGACAGCACCCAATTTGTTGGTGTTCTCAAACTTATGGCTAAATCAAAAAACGCTAGGACGGGAAAACGCATCAAAGTGTGCTTTGCCCTCATTGCCATTGTAAACTGCCTGACTGTGGCTGGACTGTTTTTGGCCGGCTATGGCACCCAAGCTTTACCGCCGGTCGTCGCAAATTTCATGCTTAGTGAGATGTTCCTCTATATCCTGAATATCCTACTGGCATTGACCATCGTGTTGTGCGTGTGCGGTATCGTGTTCACGGCCAAAGATTTCAGTTCTGCGGGTTCCAATCCTGCAATGGAGAAAAAACAAGCCGCGACAAAAAAGCATCGCAAAGACGATGTTAAAATGAAAGTAGCAGATAATACGCAGGCTACTGAAGAGACTCAAAATGTCGCCCCCACACCCGAAGATGTCCCAGCATCTGATATGAAATTTGCCGAGGATGAACTGGACGATGAGTCTGAACCCCTCGATGAAGAAGTAACCGAAACTGTACCACCTGTTGAACCGCAGCCGGTCGAAGATATGCATAAGGATATCGATGATACAGGGGAGATTTCCGAAAAGGAAATGATTGAAACGGTTTTGCAGGTTGCCGCTGCAAAGCAGGCTGAACCGGAAAACGTTGTGCCTCCGAAACCGCAGCTTCAGAAGATTGAAGAAGTAATCCAGCAAGCGTTGATTTCCGCCGGCATCCCGACATCCCTTTGGGGGATAGAGGAAGACAAAGAAGGGGCTGAATGCATGATGTTCAGCCCGGAAGAGGATAGCTGGTACCTCTATACCATCAAGAATGGACAAACTGAGAACTTTGAGTTCTTCATGAACTCGGAAGCTCACAAGGCCGGAAAACGCTTCCTGGAGCGGGTCCGAAACCGTATGGCCGAAGCTATCTGATGAATGCCCAATATCACCTTATATTGAGTTTGGCTGCCCCAACTTGGGGCAGCTTTTTTGTCAATGTCGCAAAGTGAGTATAATACACAGGCTAAAGAAAATAATCACCTTTTTTCGGTTCTCAAATTGAAAACCTGCTATTCAAGCAGCTGCGATTTATATACGCAGCTGCTTTTTCTTTAGCAAGAGACACGTCGTGGAACTCGACGCTTACATAAATATCGGTCAATGACCGGCGACAGTGCGGTGACACACTGATTATTATACATCACTTTAACAAGTGACCAAATACTGATTATCCGCAAATAGCGGAGGAAAGGAGGATGCCCTTTTCAGTATAACACCAAATGCACGTGAGGAGGACATCATGGAAGACAATCGATTCGTGGATGAAAAAGTCTATTGCAACGAAAATAACCTGGATAACACTGTATTCCGCGACTGGACCAATTTGGAACAGCTTCTGGGATATAAGGTCCCATACCACATTTTCGCTGCAATACAACAAAACGTGGAAAAGCCGCAGAAACCATTTGCGCAATTAAACCGAAAAGAGAAGAACGCTCTGCGCAACAGAGTGTTTGCTTTTTTGAAAAAGAACAATATGCTCGTTTTTTGAGCGAAAAGAAAGGAAAATTATAATGGCATACAATGTTTTAACCCAGGAAGATGCTCGCAACAAGTTCATTTCTATTTTCAAAGAAAAGGTCATTCCCGTTCGAAAGGGTGCAGACCAGCTGCTGGCCTGGATTGAGCAGACCGATTTCTTCTCGGCGCCTGCGTCAACGCGCTTTCATGGTGCGTTTGAAGGCGGATTGTGCAATCACAGCCTTGCTGTTTATGAGCAACTGCTGCGCGTCAATCAGGCGTGGAGCTTCAATTTTACCGAAGCCCAGATGGCACTTGTTGCTTTGTGTCATGACTTGACAAAGTGCAACTGCTATAAGGTCTCGTCCCGCAATGTCAAAAATGACCGAACCGGGCAGTGGGAGAAAGTTCCGTTCTACCAGTTCGAGGAACAGGCCCCGTTCGGCTTTCATGGTCCGAAGTCAGCGTTTATCGTACAGAGCTTTGTTCGACTGACGTGGGAAGAAGGCTGTGCGATTGCCTGCCACATGGGCTTCTCTGACCAGCAGAACATGAATTCTGTCAGCAACGTGTACGGAATGTACTCGCTTGCTTGGGCGCTTCATGTGGCTGACGAGGCTGCATCTTGGGTAGACGGTATTTGACCTACAACTACAATATATACAAAACACAGCGCAAGCTGTTCGTCACAAAATTGACGGATGGCTTGTGCTGTTCATCTTTAAGGGGATATGAAAATGCGCAATTATGAAAAAAAGCTCGAATTGGCCTGTCACTGGATGGAACAATTGGATGTTCTGCAACCTTGCATCGACGCTCTTCGCAAAGGAGAACTTTGGCAGAGCGAAGGTGCTGGCATTATGAGTGGCCTCCTGTATACCGCTGAACCAGCCATTTGTGAACAGGCAAAGAAACTCGAAGAGAAATACGATGCTCTCGTATGGCATGCCATCAAAGGTACATACATTTTCGGTGGCACTGACCGAATGGAAATGGTCGTGTATCTGATGGTGACAGAAGACGACATCCGCGATAACAACATTTCTCTGGAACACGCAGACACAAGTTGCTATTACTGCTTCGGCTTTGTCGAGAACCGTACGGAGCCGATGTTCAGTGAAAGCGGCGATTGCCTCGTTTCGCCGGTCAATGGCGGTCTGAGACGTGTAGCGTAATCCATTTGCTCAGAAAACAAAGTAAAAGGATGTGTGAATTGTGATTGACTTTGAAGAAATCATCGTCCTTCGGGATGAGAAGAACAAGCAGAAAGCTCGTTATGCCAAGCATCGAAAAGATGCACAGAAAAAAGCGCGGCATCGTGTATCCATCTATCAGAAATGTTCCAACTTTTCAGATGACTCACTGCAGAAATATGGCAGTCACCTGAAAAAAGGATTCCTGACGGGTTCATTTCATCCTTCATATGAACGCAAATATGCCGAAGACCATAGCAACTGCCGGAACCGCCTGAGCATTTCTCATCAGCGGACTCTGACAATGACCGAAACAAAGCTGAACGAATTTTTCTGCGCCTAAAAGGAGCGTTTATTATGAAAATCAAGTTAACCTTTGAATACGAAGAACAGTATCTGCCTACTCCGCGCTGCCGCAAGCTGCGGACTCGCATTGTCGAGGGGACTGCAACGGCTACCATCAAGGAAATCACTGAGGATAAGGCACCCATTGCCTGTATCGTCCATGATGGGTTCGATTTTTATTGCGAACCAGGTCCTGATGGACATTTCCCCAAAAAAGTTTACCCGTTGCGTTACCACAAAAACACGCTGTACAAACGTATTGAAAGACGTAATTGGATTAACAATGGGGAAGGTTTTGCAACACTCGATGATTTGGCTAAACATCTTGGCCGGACAAAACGGTTGAATAGTTACGACGAGAGGCGAGATTTTGCTTCCAAACGTAAGGAACAAATTCGTGATTGCCGTGACTATCTCATCATTGATGGCGAAGTCTGGCGAAAATGCGGTGAACCTATGTATCTCGTCATGACATTCGGCCTGGGCCACAATCATGGTGGCACATCTGGTTTTATCGAGTACCACTATAATCCCAATGTCAGCAAAAACAACTACTTCAATGCCAAAGACTATGCCAAAGCAAAGGCTTACGGAAAAGACGTAGCCCTGCGGCGTGGTGATACCGAATATGTTGACAGGATTTTGAAGGAAGAATATATCGACGTCAAAATCCCTGAGGCTTTTAAGGCTAACCCGCAGAAGGAGCACGGCGATGGCGACCCGTTCCTGAATTCGCTGGAGAACATCATCAGTGCCTGCGATTCTCAAGGTGAAGCAGCTGTCGGCGTGATGGCCGCAACCTTGATGGAGGTAGGGAAATGATTTTCCATCTTGACGGACAGGAATGGGATACCAACAAACCGGTATATGTTATCGGCTATACGCTGATGCGTACTTGGTTTCCGTTCGAGTCTCGCAAATCAAGTGAATATCGGAATTCTCTGGTAGAGGAAGACGGCAAGCTTGTGTACCGGCTTAGTGAAAACACTTATCCAATCACATGCAAGAAGCTGTACATCCACTTCATCGAAATGAGCCCGATGTTATCGAGCGGAACCACTAGCATGGTGCGAAGCTTCAAAACCACTATGCCTCCGGGTTGTCCGTGGTCGCCATTCGACTATAAGAACGAAATCATTGCAAATTCGCCAATAAAGGCGAAAGAACGATTGCTTAGGGAGGTCTATACTACAAATGGTTGAAGAAATCGTAAAAGAAATCAAGGCTTTTTGCCGCAACAAAGATGTTTCCGTGATGGATTTGCGGGAAAAATTCGATACGTGTTATAAACTGGTGAAAATCTGGCTTACAGAAACACTTGTCGGACTTTTCCTCGTATCTACGGACACGGAAGAAATCATCACGAATAAACGGTTCGATGTCGCTGAATTTTGCGGGTTCTATTCCGCAAAAAAAGACCAACTGTTTGTTGAGGGATTATTTCGCTTTATGTTTGTCTATAAATTCAGCGACAAAATCTGCGGAGATTCCTGGTGCATGTTCCCGTACCAGGAAATGATGCAGCTGCTCTGCTCCGCCATCACGGAACGATGCAAGGCAGAAATGAACATCGAAGTTCCGGATAAAATTCCGGAAAAGTTGGGGAATCCTGAAGAGGTTGCTTTCTTTGAAGGTGGCAAAGCGGAATTCGATACAGAAGATGTTGAAGGAATTGCCCGATACAAAGCAACCATTTTCAACTCCGATATCGAAAAATTCCTCGATTGTCCAGAGTCTTGGGCAAAAGAAAAAGCAGACACGATTCTTGGCTACGATAAAGTGAAGCAGAACTTTGTCCGCGTGATGAAATGCCGTACAGAAGCGGCAGCTATCGCGCAGATGATTGCTGCTGACACGAAGCATCCGTGGTGCAAAATCAAGCGCCTGCTGGATGCCATCGAAGATAAAAAAACTGTCACTCTTGTGATTCTGAAAGATGGTAAAAACGCTGCTTTCAAAATGGCGACGGAGCACCTCAAAAACTATGAGGGATTCTACTATTTCTGGAATGCTTCCGGGGATACCGCTGGACTCAAACAGGAGTTTGGGAGCACGTTTACCATCAACGATATTGTATGTGCGCAATATCGCGGCAAAACGATTTATCAAGACGCTGAAAAAGCAAAACAGCTGTGAAAGGGGACAACAATGGTCGAAATTTTCTTTCGTGACCTGACGCCTGAAAAGCAGCAGGAAATCATTGAAGCACTGGGCGACAACGGCAACTACGACGTTTTCCCCATTGCATGCATTCCGACCGAATCCGAAGAGGATGCAGATTGGGATAAGTGATTTACAACAAGGCGCTCCGCTCGGCATATGGCCGGGTGGGGCGCCTTTTCTAATGATTGTCGCAAAGTAAGTATAATAATCATGCTAAAGAAATGAACCACCGATTTATCGGCTTTCCAAATTGATAATCTGCTATTCAAGCAGTTGCATTCTATATGCAGCTGCTTTTTTCTTTAGCAAAAGGTACGCCGTGGAACTCGGCGACAACATAAATTCCGGTCGTTGACCGGCAACATGGAAGAGATTCCGGGTATTCGACAAATCGTGTGGATGTCCTAAGAAAGGAGGAGCCAATTGACTGCGTATAAAGGGTTCAAATTCCGTTTGTATCCCACCGAAGAGCAGGCAGAACAAATCAACAAAACGCTGGGTTGCTGCCGGTATGTGTACAACCACATGCTGGAACGCAGAATCAAAGCATACAAGCGGCGCAAAGAGAGCTTCAGCTACAGTGGGATACGTATATAATCGCTGCCATCTCATTGGATTCCAGTTGGCAGGCGAAAACGCAAATGAACTGAATTTGATTACGGGAACCCGTTCCATGAATGTGGATGGGATGTTGCCGTATGAGAACATGGTGGCAGACTACGTCCAAGAAACAGACAACCACGTCCTTTATCGCGTCACACCGATTTATGATGGTGCCAACCTGGTTGCCAGCGGTGTTCTAATAGAAGCCAAGTCCATTGAAGATGAGGGCAATGGAGTCGAGTTCTGCGTCTACTGCTACAATGTTGAACCCGGAGTTGAAATCGACTACGCAACAGGCGCCAACTGGGCAAGTGGTAATGCTCCAAGCTCTGAGCAGGCAACACAGCCGACAGAATCCGCTGTCAGTAGCGCAGACACAAGCACGACAGAGACTGTACAGACGCATGAATATGTACTCAATACGAACACGATGAAGTTTCATTACCCTGAGTGCCGCAGTGTTAAACAGATGAACGACAAAAACCGTCAGGATGTGGAAGCGACTCGCGATGAGTTGATTGCACGCGGATATGAGCCGTGTGGCAACTGCAATCCGTAATTAGTACTGTAGGCTTGCATTAAAATAATAATGTGATTCGCATTTGTATTGGTACAGAACAAGCCTCTCTGGTGTTCCAGGGAGGCTTGTTCTGTTCTTTCTGCTCATCGGAATGTCATGGCAGCGAAAAAATAGGCCCGCTGGCAGAAACCAGGGGCCTATCAAGCGTCACATCAGTCGAAAACAAGACTCGCAATACCACTTGTATCAAACGGACTGATAATTTGAGCGGTATCTTTTTTGCCGACAAACTTGTCGGGGGTGTCGGAAATAATGATGTCTGCATCTTCCCATTTCTTTACAAAAGCAGGGAAGCGGTACTGCAGCATCCGACCAAGGGTTGTGCTCTTGAGTTCGACAGCATAGCGACAGACATCGGAGACGGAATTGGCGGAAGAAGAAAGGTTTGAACGGGCGATAGCGCCGACTGCACGGTCTACAACCACGATTTCATTCCGGGTTAAGTCGAGGACAACGGCTACAATGTCTCGGCTCTGTGCGGTCAGGACATACTTGTTCGTCACCGTGGCAGGCTCAAAAGTGTCACCTGTACTGTCACGAACCATCACCCCGCAGAATGCGGATTCAAGCTGGTCAAATGGAATGCCGGAATAGGAGTTCACGAACATTGCCACATAGCGAACACCTGCACGCCGAGCGGCCTTCAGGTCAAAATCTACGTACTCTGCGGACCCTTTCGGACCACTGCAACGCCGGTCACCAGAATGTACACCACCAATCTCTCGAATTGATGGATGGTAGTAGCTTATGGTGTTACGTTCGCTAAACGAATAATCTGCGTCCATAAAGGCTACAGACAAATCGAGGTCAATACCCGAAAATGCACTGATTTCGTCACCCTTCCAGTACAAGAAGCAACGAAGGATTTCGCCGTCTGGAAGCGGAAAACGAGAGCCACAGGAAGCCACACGAGAGCCGGAAGTCAATTGCCGTACGTTGTCAGGGAAAATGAGCTTTTCGCAATGACAATCCGGGTCCACGTACACAGAAGGAGTGTCAGTTTTATCCCGGCGCATCAGCTGCCACATCTCATTGGCGATGTCGTCAGCGATGTTATTACAGAAAGCCTGGTCAAGCGGTGCGATTTCACGAGTCAATGATTGTGCCGATGCGCCATTTCGTTTCCCGACCGCAAGCTGCACAGTATTGTTCCTATTGCGGAAGTGATTCACAACCTGCAGCAAAACACGCGGAGAAACCTTCTGTGCAACAGAGGTGAAGCGGAAAGCAACACGATACCGTTCCGCATCATCCTTACAGTTACGCAGGCAGAAATCGAGATAACGGGCAAACAGCCCTGGACGCTGGAGCAAGTGCTCGGACAGCTTTTCAGCATTCACCGGCCGTTTCATCAGCTTTTCCAGTTTACCATTGTAAGTTTCGATGTAGGCGCCAGAACGAATCAGACCAAACGCCTTAGCCGTTTCAGGATACAGATTCTGGTACTCGCCAGGATGAAGACGCTCACCCAAACGCTTCCAGACTTCGCCATCCTGTGCCATGCTTTCGGCAATATTGTTGGTCTTTTCAATTAGCCCAAGCAAAAACCGTCTCTCACTGCGCTTAAAGTTTTTGAAGTGTGTCTCGGTTGCAAGAGAGATGTCGCCGTCACTACACGCGGCCGCCAGACGAAGGACATCACGGGCAGTAGTATATCCAGACAAGCAATGCTGGCTCTCAATATCATTGCCGAGCAATGTCATAACCATGGCAGTATACAGAGCAAGATTCTCCTTGACGGGAATCAACAGATTCTGCATCTCGTTTGCCACAGAACGGGCAAAGAACTGGTCTGCCATGATGAATTTGAGGTCTTCGACATCATCAGCCGAAAGTGGCGTCTGTCCTGTGAACATTTCAATGGCCAGTTTTCTCGCGCCATCCTTACTACAAAGCGGAATCTGCTTGAGGGCGTAAACATCCTTCTGAGAAAGCTTCGGTTCAACAACATGGATATCAAATTCTGGCTGCCACTTCCCACCGGACAGGTAATGGAACAAGTTGGCAATATACTGTACTGCCAAATCTGCCTGCATAACATCATGGGGATAGTTAGGCCACACAGTCTTGGCAGAATCTATGGCACGAGTGTCTTTTGTTGCCATCTCAAACAGTTCATCAAAAAACAGGTGAAACCTGGCAGGGGTAATGGTAAAACAGGCTTGCAAGAGTTCAGCAGACATGGTATAACCATACGGTGCCAATTTTATGTTCGCTGTAGCGACATCCTCGCGGGTGACAATGTCTTCGCCAGATACTGCCGCAGCCGGCACCATTACGCCGCGATGATGCCGAAAGGTGAAGGCGTTCAAATTGCTGGTGGTCAAGAATTCTGTATATGCTTTAGTAGTCGGATAAGCAGTTTCCAGTTCTGTCATTGCGGCGTCAAGTTCCGGTAAATCGGCGCGTTGCTTGCTAACAAATTCGTCAAAAGTCATAATGTATCCTCCCCAAAAAGAAAAGAGCCTGAGCCGATAGATGGCTCAGGCTTGAATGATAGCCGAACTACTCGGAAAGCACAGTCACTGCGAAAATCCAAATTATTCTTAGAAGGAAGCGACTGTATAGCCGAATAACAGGCTGGTCATCATCTCATATCAGAAAACTTTATATGTCAAAAAGACAACACAAAGCTTTTCACCATTGCTCATTATCGAGCACGAAATGACGCTGCAGCTTAGTTGTGCAACAGTCACTGCTTTGGCTTTGCCTTTTCGGAAATGCCGAAAAGCGTGATGTGCGATTTGAAACGCACACAATTTGCCGAAAAAAGTGGTGATTCCAAAATGAGATTCACAAAGCCAGGATGGAGAGCGAATCCACTGAATACACTTTTCACTAAATGCTTGTTAGAAGGAAGTGGATTCATAGCCATCTCTGTAGTTCTTATATTATACCACGAATCATTCGGAATCGCAACTCAATAAAGGAAAACGTTAAATAAAAATTTGCTTTCCAAAAAGCCAGATTTCCTTTTGGCTTGGCAGAATATTTGCGGCTCGCCTTTGCATAATAATCTTTTTCCGAAAGAAATAATTATCGCGAAAGATTGTTTTCTCGAAAAGAATTTTGTGGTATAATATATACGTAGCCTTCCAGAACGGAAAAGGCTATGGCGACTGCCAAGAAAAGGGGTGAAAATCATGGCAGAGGAAAACAAAAAAGAGAAAAAAGAAATCATCTACACCGGTGACGCCAAAATAGCCGCCGACAATGTTGCTTTTTGCGAAAAGGCTGTTGAGGATGCAAAAGCGGCTCTAGCGCAAGCAAAGGCGGAACTGAAGGAAGCTTATGCAAAACAGCGCAAAGAAGAACGTGAAGCTCGTGCCAAGAAAAAGGCGGATGCCAAGGCTGCCGTTGCCAGCGCATTGTCGGCTGACTCCATTGAGCCGGAAGAGCTGATGGCTTTCCTGGAAAGCCGCAAAGGCACATCGGCGGATGAGGCCTAACTGTTCATGCAATCGAGTATCTAAGAATCCTACCATCTCGGCTCGACCGTTTTTCGTGCGGCCGGGCCACTTTCATATATATTGCAAAAATGACTTTCAAAGACTTTATTGATAAATTTGGATACGATACGCTGGATAAACAACAGCGGGCAGCAGTACAGGCAACTAAGGGACCTGTACTGCTATTGGCCGTGCCTGGAAGCGGAAAGACCACAACGCTACTTGCACGGCTCGGCTATCTCATCTATGGAAAAGGTGTAGACCCATCTAAAATTCTTACCTGTACCTATACGGTTGCTGCAACAAATGAGATGCGCACACGATTTCGTGCGAAGTTTGGCGACGAATATGCTGACCAGCTTGAATTCCGGACCATCAATGGCGTTTGCGCCCGCATCATCAAAATATATGAGGAAGAAGGTCATAACGCCTTCCAGCTCATCACTGATGACAGCAAGCGATTTGCTATCATGCGGGAAGCCTGGATGGCAGACAATCATGGATTCCCGGCTGATTCTGATTTGCGAGGCATGAGCACGGCCATTACCTATGTAAAGAACCAGATGCTATCTGACCAGGAAGCAAACTCTGTCGATTTCAGTTCCAGTGAAGGTGCTTGTTCTATCGGACCTATTTACCGTGCGTACAAAAAGGAAATGCGTTTGCGTCATTGGATGGACTTCGATGACCAGATGGTTTATGCGCTCTGCATCCTGAAAAAATGCCCGACCATTCTAAACAATCTTCAAAAGAAATACACCTACTTCTGCGTAGATGAGGCACAGGACACAAGCAAAATTCAGCATGAGGTTCTGGCTCTGCTCGCATCCAAAACGAAAAACATCCTGATGGTTGGTGATGAAGACCAGTCGATTTATGGGTTTCGTGCAGCGTATCCGAAAGCACTCATGGATTTCGAACAGAATTGGCCCGGCGCCAAGGTTCTTTTGATGGAACAGAACTATCGGTCCACTCCCCAAATCGTAAATGTGGCTGATAAGTTTATTCGCCAAAACAAGAACCGCCATGCGAAACACATGAATGCTTTCCAGGGTTCCGGCAGTGAAATCAGCTTTAAGTATTGTGCGTCGCGTAATAAGCAATATGAGATTCTTGCTGATATGTGCAGGAAGGCGAATGAGGAGAAAATCCAGACAGCTATCCTGTATCGGAATAATGATACAGCTTTACCTGTCATCGATATGCTCACGAGAGAAGGCATTCCATATCAGGCTAAAGGCGTTGACGGGCTGTTCTTTACTAGCAAAATTGTAAACGACGTCAAAGACTTCCTCATCCTCGCTCTACACCCGGATGACAAAGAACGGTTTCTTCATCTATACTACAAACTCGGAATCTTCATGAAGAAGGCCGTTGCCAATTTGCCAATTGGCGGGAATGGTGAGAACGTCTTTGAGGCATATGCAAGCCTCGATAACAAAGACCTTGTTTCTGATTATCTAGCCGATTGTCTGTTGGAAAAGAACTTCATGCTGAAGGTTATCTGCAATGATGGCAATCCCGTAACGGCAATTTCCCATATGAAGAGTATGGGATACTGGCGGTATCTTCAAGATGCCGGCATCGACACATTCCGACTCGACATCCTGATTGCATTGGCGTACCGCGAGGAAACCATCGAAGGATTTCTCGACCGTCTGGATGTACTGCAGCAAATTGTTAAACGCGGTGGCCATGACATGGACGCTTCCTGCATTCTGTCTACCATCCACTCCAGCAAAGGTCTCGAATACCAGCGTGTCATCCTGGCTGACGTAGTAAAAAACGTTTTACCGAGCGACACGTCGAAAATCAAGAATCCTATTGATAAAGAAAATGCCGAGGAGGAAGAACGTCGGCTTTTCTATGTGGGTGTTACTCGGGCAAAGAAAGAGCTCATCGTTATGAACGTCAACAATGCAGCCTCCAGCTACGTTGACATCCTTCGGCAGTTGGTGCCAGACAAGAAAAAGACGAGCCAAAAGGCGGCGCCTTCCCAAAAACATCCGACTAAGACGTCGACTTCAAAGGCAGATACTGGCGCCACAAAGAAAAAGACCAAATGCTCCAAGTCCAAGGGGTCGGACTTGTCAGAATATGAGGTCGGCAGCATCGTGTATCACCGTTCCTTCGGGGATGGCATAATCCTTTCCCGGAAAAACGATTTCGCGGTTATCGATTTCCACGATAATGGAAAACGAACACTGGCGCTTCCGTTCGCTATCGACATGGGTTTCCTTAAACTGGCCTAGTACTTCCAAAGAGACGGTTTTGACCGTCTCTTTTTTGTGTGTCAAAAACAAAATAACACAGCTACGTACAACGCCCTTTGTGCAAGCAAACAAAGTTGAGCGATATAGCCGAAAATTCAATGCGATGCTTGTGCAAGAATGATATAATTAAATTTGAAAGGAGGGTTATCCCATGATGCGAGAAGTTTCAATTCACAGCTTTTCTCAGGTCCAACATCTTGTCTCGACTGCATGCGAGTACAAGGAAAATGTTGGAGTACACGACGCACGCGGGTCTGTCGCGGATGCCAAAAGCATTCTCGGCATGATGTCTTTGGACTTTACCCGTCCTGTAAGAATTGTGGCTGATAACGAGTCGGTTCTGGCGGATTGCGTCAACGCAATCTATTGACCTGAAATTTGGAAAGCATTCTGGCGTTTTGCCAGAGTGCTTTTCTTTTTGCGATTTGGTTTCTGCGAAAATAGGTTTCGACGAAAAAACTCTTTTTATTTTGGAGGGCTTGTGGTATCATAAGTTTATAGGATGGAAAATCCTAAATCCCAAATACAGGAGTGTGTTCAAAATGCCAAAAGGTGTAAAGCGCGATATCACCTACACCGGAAAAGCTGCAGAACTGGATAAGCAGCTGAAAGAGTTGGAAACAAAGGTCAAGGAGACCCGTGAAGCTCGCAATGCTGCTTATAAAGAACAGCTGAAGCAGGAGCGTGCTGCTGCGAAAAATGCTGCCGCAGCCGAGAAAAAAGCAACTCTTAAAGCTGTCGAGAAAGCTCTCTCCAAAGGCAACAAATCTGCCGAAGAAATCATCGCCTTCCTGAACGAGAATCAGGCAGAGGAAACAGAGGAGAACGCAGAGGGCTGACTTCTGCGTTCTCAATCGAGAACCACAAAGGAAAATCCCGACCAGAAAATCCAAGTGCGGAAATTCTGGACGGGATTTTTCATGCAGAAGGCAAAATGGTCTGTGCATTGATTTGCAATTCTTTACCATACTGGCTGATATTGAGCTCCAGCTGGCCAATTACATCAACATAGTCAGGCTCACCGAGTTTCTGATATTCCTCCGCAATAAAAAAGCCGAGGATTGCAAAGGACGAGCATTTTAGCTTGACATGCTCCTGGTTTTTGCCCATATAGAAGGCGTTTCTGCCGTTTCTGCCCGGAATCACGTGGCAGTGGTTGATACGCACAACGGGTTTGGGACATCCTTCCCCAAATGGTTCGAGCTGCTGTTGCTCTTCAAACGCGGAAACGACCTGGTCTTCTGTGAGAACGACGTCGTAATATTTCTTCGAAACGTCTTCCGGCTCGACATCCTTGAAGGCGTTTTCGGCTTCGGCTTTGAATTTATCTTCGGCACCAAAGGCCACGCTTACACCAGCAGCGCCTGAATGGCCGCCATAGCCGAGCATACAGTCGCTCATATCATCTAATCGACGCTTGAGGTTGACTCCTTCTATTGAGCGGCCGGAACCTTTCCAATGCGTTTTGGTCCGTGCAAATACAAAGGCAGGAACATGGTATTCTTCCGTGAGCTTACCAGCTAAGATGCCAGCGATACCTTCGTGGACAACATCAGAGAAAGCAATCAGCGGGACGGAAACCTTCGCATCAGGTGTTAAACCAAGCTGTGTGACAACTGCCTGATACTGTGTCTTTACAAGTTCTTTCCGTTGGTCGTTTAAGAACTTGAGCCTTTCTGCATGGCGATACACATTATTTTCGGCCGCCAGAATCGCACAGGGAAGCTTGGCGCCATCATCCAGTAATCGGCCGGCGGCGTTAATCATCGGCACCACATAGAAGGCCAACGTAATGGCATCAAAACGAGCTTTTCCGCTTGCATCCAGAATACACTGAAGACCTTTCGTTACATTGCCCGCATCCATCGCTGCTAGGCCCTCTTTGACAATCACGCGGTTATCTTTCGTCAAATTCATGACATCGCCGACCGTGCCAATTGCAGCGAGAGCGGACATCTTTTCAAGCAAAATGGTGTTCTCTGGTATCATGTACTGAGCCAACTTATAAGCCAACCCGGCGCCGCAGTAATAGCAGTATCCTGGGCCATGGTCGCTGGATTCAGTATCTGTCCACTGGTCAACAAGCACATCGGCCGCTGGGAGCGTTTCTCCGGGGAGATGATGGTCCAGAATGATGACGGTCATGCCGGCGTCTTTCGCTTGCTGTACGGCCTCCTGGGCGGCTATACCGTTATCTACGGTGATGAGCAGACCGTCTGGATTCTTTTTCCGTACTTCTTCGACAATGGCAGGGGAGAGACCATATCCTTCGCTCATTCGATGGGGGAGACGAATGTCTGGCGTAGAGCCCAACTCTTTTAGAAGCAAATACAGAATGGCCGACGAAGTACAACCATCCGTATCGTAGTCTCCAATCACAGATATATGTTTGCCAACTTTGATACAGGTATTTATTAGAGCTGCCGCATCTTCCAAGTTTTTGATTTCCCAGGGCTCAGCTGGCTCAGGATTTTTCAGTTCTTCTATATTGCATCCGGAAAGAATGCTTACGGCCTCCGATATAGAGGTTGCATTCGTTCGAGGTAACCAAGTCATGGTAATGTCCTTTCGAAAAAAAGCTATGTATATATTATACCACATTTGATGCAATTTGCCTATATCGCATTGCCAACACAGGTGCAATGTGGTATAATATAAATACACGGAACACTTTACAAAATATTTTTTGAAAACCAGTTGACAACAGATTCTACAAGTTGTATAATGCCAAATGTAGGAGGCAGAGCGATACGGCTCTGTACCACATAAAATCCAGAGGAAAGGAGAACACGAACCATGACCGCCTTCATGTCGTCAAATTGCATGGGTAGTAAACAACTGTGGAACTTGAGCCAGCTGCTCGACTCCGCAGCGCGTTGCGATGCTAATAACGACGTTCGCATGAAGGTTAGTGGTGCGTGTTCTCTTTCGCGCCCATACAGTAGGGGATAAATCGATATAAGATTCCTCCAAATCTTTTTCGTGTATCTCTTTGCGAAAACGTCCGTGTAGCATCGTCACGCTGCACGGATGTTTTTGTTTTTCATTATTCTGATTGGGCTTCCCGGATTTCCGAGTAGGCTTATTCAAGTGTTGCCGATAATACAAATTGTATAATTCTATGTGCTCGTAGCTCAGTCGGTAGAGCAACGGACTTTTAATCCGTGGGTCGGGGGTTCGAATCCCTTCGGGCACACCACACAAAGTGCTGCTTTCGGGCAGCAGCCGCTTGCTTTGGAGCTGCTGGGCGGTGCTGAATATTTCGGCGGACAAAACACGGAACTCCTCCATGTGGTGCTGTACCCAAGTGGTGAAGGGAGCAGTTTGCTAAACTGCCAGGTCGGCGAAAGCCGGCGCATGCGTTCGAGCCGCATCAGCACCGCCAATATGTTCCTGTGGTGAAATCAGGCAAACACGCCAGCTTGAGGGGCTGGTGCCGCAAGGCGTTGCGGGTTCGATTCCCGCCGGGAACACCAAAACCCATGACAGACGGGTTCTCAATAGTCTGTTGTCTATGTCCAGGTGGCGCAATTTTGGCAGACGCGGTGGTCTCAGAAGCCACTGCCGCAAGGCGTTGCGAGTTCGAATCTCGCCCTGGGCACCAAAACCTATTGCAGACGGGTGTCTCAATAGTCTGCTTGTCGTGCCCGGATGGCGGAACTGGCAGACGCGCTGGTTTTAGGGTCCAGTGTCATAGGCGTAAGGGTTCGAATCCCTTTCCGGGCACCATATATTGGGGTATAGCCAAGTAGGTCTAAGGCATCAGACTTTGACTCTGACATTCGGCGGTTCGAATCCGTCTACCCCAACCATTTTGTAAGAGAGAGGTGATAGGGCTATGGCTATTTCAAGTTTCCGCATCATGGACCGATATGACGCAATCGAATACTGCAAGGAAGAGCATGTCCATAGCTCCATCATTATCAGTATAAGCAGTGCCAATGGCTATAAGCCGAGACTGGTCAAGACAGACCATAACAGAGTAGTGGCTGTCTTGTATCTGTTCTTTGACGATGAGGTCATCGGCAATAACACATTTTCCAACGAACAGGCGGAGCGAATTGTTCGCTTTGTAGATGCCTGGAAGTCGAAGGTTGAACGACTGGTCGTTCACTGTGACGCCGGCGTTTCAAGAAGTGCGGCAGTTTGTGCGGCAATAAAACGGTATCTCGGCTTCGACAACCAAGATATCTTTAAGAACCAACAATATGAACCGAATCCGTTGGTGTATGAAACGCTAATCCAACAGTTTTTGTGAAAGCGGGGACAAACATGGATACCAAAAATGTAGACAACCCTTGCGAAAGATGCAGCAACTACGGTTGCCCAAGCAATCCAAACTATTGCCCGTCTTCGTATTCGTGTAATCCAGTCCAAAAGGCAACCGATGAATACCATCAGGAGTGGATGTCCTGGTGGGGAGGCTGGATTGATTAACTTAGTATAAGCCCAGATGGCGAAATTGGCAGACGCGGCGGCCTCAAAAGCCGCTGTCCTTCGGACGCTGCGGGTTCGACCCCCGCTCTGGGCACCACGAATGCAGGTCGGTGTGGCAAAAGGCTCGCGGTGCCGGAGGGCGCTGCTTTCATGGCAAAGGCTGGTAGCGTTGCAGAAAATATTCTGTTGCACCATGATAATAACCAGAATCCAACACACAACCCCTATATTGAGAGCTGGAACTCAACATATACGGGTCGGGTTCATTGCGATGTGTTTTCCAGAACGCAAAGTAATGCGGAAGCTGCCACAGGTAGTGGTATGTAACCCCAAAGAGGTGACGGCTTAGCGGCTGGACTCCTCGCCTGCATCTTTTTTGCCAGAATAGCTCAGTTGGTTAGAGCAGGTGCTTCATACGCGCCAGGTCGCAGGTTCGAAACCTGCTTTTGGCACCATATATAGGTCAGTAGCTCAATTTGGTAGAGCAACGGTCTCCAAAACCGTAGGTTGCGAGGTTCGAGTCCTGCCTGGCCTGCTTTTTCGGGTGCATAGCTCAGTTGGTAGAGCGACGGACTGTTAATCCGTTTGTCGCCGGTTCGAGTCCGGCTGTGCCCTCCATATATGCTACAGTGGCCGAGTGGATGATGGCGACGGTCTTGAAAACCGTAGGGGCCTGAAAACCTCCGTGGGTTCGAATCCTACCTGTAGCGCCATACATAAACCAATATCAAGAAAGTGGGTGAAAACATGATACAGGTCAACGGCAAGCATAACCATGCTATCATCTACACCGATGTCGTAGATGAAGCCAGCATCGCACAGGTACAGGAACTCTGTAACCAAGAATTTACTGCCAGCCAGCGAATCCGGCTGATGCCGGACATCCATGCGGGCGCCGGATGTACGATTGGAACGACCATGACCATCAGCGACAAGGTCGTACCAAACTTGGTTGGTGTAGACATTGGTTGCGGCATGGCCGTGGTCGTTCTCAAGGAACGCCATATCGAACTCGAAAAGCTCGACAAGGTCATCCGTCAATATGTTCCGGCCGGGTTCGAAATCCGTAATAGCAAGCACCGCTTCTCAAACGATGTTGAGCTTGAAACTTTGCGCTGCGCAAAACATGTTAACTTGGACCGCGCAGCAAAGTCTATCGGCACTTTGGGCGGTGGTAATCACTTCATCGAGGTTGACCGAGATGATGAAGGAACTCTGTACCTCGTTGTCCATACCGGCAGTCGCCATTTGGGCGTAGAAATCGCCTCCTACTATCAGCGTCTTGCCTATGAACAACTCAATCGCTCCTCTGATATAGAGGTACGAGCATTGGTCGATAACCTCAAGGCAGAGGGCAAACAAAAGCAAATCGAGAGCGAAATCAGGAAACTCAAGAACACAAAGCGTACGGACATTCCGAAGCACCTTGCGTATGTTGAGGGTCGGGCCTTCGATGACTATATCCACGACATGCGAATTGCACAACATTTCGCATCGATGAATCGCCACGCCATTGTTGACGTTATCGTCAAAAACATGGGATTTCATGTGGTCGATTCGTTCACTACTATCCATAACTATATCGACCTGGATAATATGATTCTCCGCAAGGGTGCAGTCTCTGCGCAGGCTGGGGAACGGCTCATCATCCCAATTAACATGCGCGACGGCAGCCTCGTCTGTGCAGGCAAAGGCAACCCGGAATGGAACTACTCCGCGCCGCACGGTGCAGGACGGCTCATGAGCCGAGCCGATGCAAAGCAATCTTTCACGGTCTCGGAATTCAAGAAGGAAATGAACGGAATCTTCACGACTTCGGTCGGACGTGATACTTTGGATGAGTGCCCGATGGCGTATAAACCAATCGAGGCTATCTTGGACAATATCGGCGATACCGTAGATGTTCAGAAAATAATCCGACCAATTTATAACTTCAAGGCAGGAGGCGAATAACTTGTACGGCAAGACGATAGCTATTCCACCTGGAGCCACTATTCGCGAAATGTTGGACGACAGAAAGATGTCCGACACAGTTTTTGCATTCTGTATGGGTATGAGCCCGGCAGAAACCGATGCCCTCATCCAGGGAAAAACATATCTGACAGCCCACATTGCACATCAACTTGAACTTGTCTTGGGACCACCAGCAAAATTTTGGAAAAATCTCGAAACAATATACAGGGAAAAACTCGCCCCGAAAAGCTGAAAGGAGACTACTGTGGAGGCGATTCAAGCAAAACAATTGAAGGCGAAAGTTCTTCAGCATACTTATGCTCCAGAACTAACAAGTATCCTTAACAGCTTTCTCAAAGACCTAGACGGAGAGGTGATTTCCGTTCAATTTGCTGCAGATGCAGGGTGTTTGGCCACACTGGTACTGTACACAGAAGCCGAATCGTCAAATGAGGAAACTGCAAGCGGCTAAACGAAAACACGACTTTTGATGTGCCATGTGCCGATTTGTACATTTGGCACATCCTCATGCCGGGGTGGCGGAATTGGCAGACGCAGGAGACTTAAAATCTCCGGTTGGAAACTTCGTACGGGTTCGATTCCCGTCCTCGGCACCACATGCATCGGAAGCCCGGCGGTCGGGCGACGGTCTGCAAAACCGTTGTTGGGCGGTTCGATTCCGCCCCGATGCTCCATATAATTGAAGAAAGGAGGAAAGATATATGCGCTCTCCTACATACGGAGAATTGACGTTTGCGCAGATTGCCGGCAAGATTGCAAGTTATATCATGGCTCATGGCCTGGACCGGCAGTATGAGCTTTCTGTCGGCACGGACAGCCAGAACTTCGACGACACCAAAATGGTTCGCGTTGTGACCCTACATGATGTTGGCTATGGCGGTATCTTTTTCTATGATGTCCGCCGGATGCGCAAAATCATGAATGTACGGGAAAAGCTGACTATCGAGACAACATACAGTCTCGAATGCGCACAACAACTGTTGGATGCGGTAGAAGCCTTTAAAAAGTCTTTTGGCTTTGACATCACAAAATGTGTCCACTTTAGTATTCACGTAGATGCAGGGCCAAATGGTCGCAGCCGCGACTCCATTAACGAAATCTGTGGCTGGGTACGCGCTTGCGGATATGACGTCCATACCAAGCCTGAATCCTATGCGGCATCATCAATCGCAAACAAAATTTCTAAGTGAAAGACCAGCTCGGCAGGGTTATTGCCGGTCTGGTCTTTTTTCGTGGGCTGAAGTATAATAAGAGGAAAGAATCGAGAGAAAAGATGTGATGCACATGAAAATCGAAGTTGGAAAGTCGCTATGGTTCCCGGACTGTATTGCAAGAGTCTGTGTCGAGTACCACGTCACAGAGGTAACAGAATATACAGTGAAGGCTGAAACAGACAACGATGTTGTTGAAAAAGCAATCGAGATTTCGTTAGAAAACAATCCAAAATCAGGACACCTTAAGGCAAGGATATGGGGATATACTCTTTTCTGCGGGAAAACCGGTGCCCAACATTTCCTCGATACACATGACCCATTTGCGGGGTATACCAAAGAAGGCAAAGAGATTATAGTAGCTCTGTTAACGGATGATAACTACTGCAAATACTGGCTGCGCAGATGCCAAACCGGTATCAGGTTGAGAAAAATCATCCAGCAGTACATGGAAAATCGTTTGCGAGGTTGTACGAGTATCGAGGAAACAAACCGAGTCTTGGCGTTGGGTCCATCCATCGGTGTTAAATCTTTCTTGAAAGGAAGCAAAAAAACAATTCCTGTTAACTGTATCCAGCTGCATTGGTTGACTGACACCAAAAGAGAAATTGAGCTAGGGAACAAGCGGATACGAATACAACAGGCAACCACAAAACATCCAGAGATACCTCAGACAGCATTTTATCGACTCCATCGAGCAATCGAGTTTCAAGTCGTCTCAAAAATATAGTTGCAAAAGACCCAGAGCAGCATTGTTGTGCTCTGGGTCTTTTGCCTATTTTGACCGTTGCATCATATGGCCAAGGTCAAATGACGAAGCATTCCACAGCGTTTTCCCTTTCTGTTTCGCATACCGTACAGCATCAGCAACATTGCCAGAGAGTTTTGTGCAGTAAAAACAGCAATACTCTGAACCCTCAACCAGATGCCGATAGCAAAGCTCTGTGCTATTCCGCTCTGGCGCCGGAGCCACATACACGACCTTGCTGGCAGCCTTTTGTATTTTGAAGAAATGTGTTTTCGAGTCCGTCGAGAAAGTATCTTCGTAGCCATAATAGGGAAGGACCAGAATAATTTTGAGCCTCTTTTGGTGTTCTTGCTGTTGCATAATGAAGTCAGCAACCAACTGGCTGAATCCCGGCTCCCCGGTCAGACCAAAGAATTGCACGTTTGTTTCGGAAGAAGAGATGAGAGGCAAGAGCCGGTGCTGTACCCGCATGAGAATTTTTCTTTCCTCTCCCGGCGGAATTTCCTGATAACCGATGAAGCAGCAGGTTTGTTGTTGCAAACTCTTCCTTGCCACAACCAATCAATCCTTTCGTCAGTCTCTTTTGCAAATATTATACCACAACATGGGCGAAACATGATATAATATAAGGAGTAAGACAACTGAAAAAGCGACAAAGGGGCCCCTTTGTCATGTCAGTGTACCACTGACATGATTCCTCCCTATGCCGCCACACATCGGGAGGATATTTTATGCCCCTGGCTGAACAAGCATACACGCAATATCGCATAACACCACCGTTACCCAAAAGGCCACAGCTTACTTGGCTGCCACGAAAATCTGGAAACAAGGGAATACGGGTCGAGAAGGTGGTGTGCGATGTGAACCCCCTTATCCAGATAGAATCGAAACCCATACAGGCCACATTACATATCCTGCTACAAGACAAGACGACAAAGAAAAATATCATCTGGGCGACCAACAGCTATGAAAGCTACGGTTCTTACTATTACGGTGAAAACCAAATCACGGAAGAACTGATTTCGGGGCTTAACCAACATATCATCCAGCCCCGAGTCTACAAATCCGCCGAAGCACAAGCGGTGCGAACCCAGAAACATGCGGAAGTGTTTACCCCGACTTGGATTTGCAACCAAATGAACAACTTCTGTGATGAAGAATGGTTCGGGCGCAAGGATGTGTTCAACCACCAGGAAGGAAAGTCTTGGACGGCCACGACCGACAAGATTGAGTTCCCGGCAAAAAAGTCGTGGAAACAATATGTAGATTCTCGACGCCTCGAAATCACGTGTGGAGAAGCCCCCTTTCTTGCCTCCCGATACGATGCAGCAACAGGAGAACTGATTCCTATTGAGCGAAGAATCGGTATCCTTGACCGAAAGATTCGCGTAATAGCTGAAAACACTGCTTCTGATGCTGAGTGGATGAAATGGTGTGTCCGGGCATTCCAGAGCGTATATGGCTACGAGTACCAGGGTGATAACCTGCTCATTGGCCGTATCAATCTCCTGATGACCTTTGTAGATTACTACATGGCCAGATTCCGAAAAGAGCCTAACAACACCGAATTGCGGAAAATAGCCAATATCATCTCTTGGAATTTATGGCAGATGGATGGTCTGACGGGAACCGTGCCGTATGGTGTACCGGATGATAACTACGAACAGCTGTCCATGTTTGAAAACGATGAAGATAATAAACAGCCAAGTTGCAGAATCTTCGATTGGAGAGCGAGTCGTTCGCTGGAGTATAACGAACTGAAGGGAGCCGGGCAAGAATGAAGTTCGATTTTGTAATTGGGAATCCGCCGTATCAAAGCGAAAATGAGCAAAACCATAGACAAGCACCTCTCTACGATAAATTTATGAGTGCAGCTTATCAAATCGGAGATGTGGCCGAATTTATCACACCCGCTCGTTTTCTTTTTCGTGCAGGTCAAACTCCAAAAAGTTGGAATGAAACCATGCTTTCAGATGTTCATTTCTGTGTATTGAAGTATTTCAGGGATAGCTCCGATGTCTTTCAAAATGTTGATATTAAAGGCGGAGTTGCCATTACAATAAGGAATATTCATAAGGATTATGGTGCAATTCAAAATTTTATTATTTATGATGAGTTAAGAAGTATAATCAGAAAGGTTAAAGGGAATTTATTTTCACCATTCTCTTTTCTCATATTTCCTAAAAGCACTTACAATTTATCCGACATACTATATGATAAATACCCCGAACTTAAAGGACGACTAACGAAAAATAACCAATATGTTGTTGACGCTGGTATATTCGAAAAAATGCCAGAAATTTTCTCATTTGAAAAAACAAGCGACACAGATATTAAGGTTTATGGAAGACAGCATAATAGGCGAGTGCAGAAATGGATTTCTAAACGCTTTATAAAGGATAATGAACAAACAAATAAATACAAATTACTTATTTCCGGTGCGAATGGTACCGGGGCCTTTGGAGAGATACTAAGTACCCCTGATATTGCTGAGCCGGGCTCATGCCATACACAAACGTTTATGAGCATTGGGTCTTTCGATTCCCAGTTAGAAGCAGAAAACTGTATTAAATATATAAAATCAAAGTTTTTACGGGCACTTTTAAGCTCTCTAAAAGTTACGCAAAACAATGCAAAGGAAACATGGTCAAACATACCAATCCAAGATTTCGGAAATTCCTCTGACATCGACTGGTCCCAGCCCATTCCCAAAATCGACCAGCAACTATATAAGAAATACGGTCTCGACCAGTCTGAGATTGACTTTATCGAGACCCACGTAAAGGAGATGGCATAAGTGAAAGCGATACAGCTTCAAACAGCCAAAAAGGTTGTCCCTGTCATTTATGCCTACACCACTCCTGAAATCGCCAGGCATAACGGATGGACTAAAATCGGATATACAGAGCAGGATGTCGAGAAACGCCTCAAACAGCAAACGCATACGGCTGATGTCCAGTACCATGAGGAATGGCGCGGCAATGCCATCTTTGATGACGGAAGTGGCGACCGGTTTACAGACAAGGATTTCCATGCCTATCTGAGGAAACTCAGTATCGAGAACGACAAGAGTAATGAGTGGTTCCATGTGGATGGACCAACCTCCCGTACCTACTTCTACGATTTCCGTTCCAATCGTGGTATCCTCAAATCCCTGGACGCAGTATCTCCGTATAAGCTGCGCAAAGAGCAAACTGAAGCCGTAGATAAGGCCATCGCTTATTGCCTCGAACATGAGACAGGGGAATTCCTTTGGAATGCCAAGCCACGATTCGGAAAGACGCTTGCTACCTATGATTTTTGCTGCAAGCAACTTGAGGCCGACAAAATCTTGATTGTCACAAACCGGCCTGCCATTGCAAATTCATGGTATTCTGATTACGAGAAGTTCTTCGGTCCTGACTTCGGCTACAATTTTGTCAGTGATACCAGCTCGCTGCAGGGTAAAAGGTATGTTCTCAGCCGGCAGCAATATATCGAGAAAATTACATCAGATGACAATGTGTCGGCCAAATGTATTGAGTTCGTTAGCTTGCAGGACCTAAAAGGTTCCATCTATTTTGGCGGAAAGTTTGACAAGCTGCGCGAGGTCGCTGACATTAAGTGGGACGTCTTGGTCATCGATGAGGCGCATGAGGGAGTAGACACCTACAAAACGGATGTGGCATTCGACCATATTGACCGTAAATTTACGCTGCATCTCTCAGGCACTCCATTCAAGGCGCTGGCAAACGATAAATTCCCAACTGATGCTATCTATAACTGGACTTATGCGGATGAGCAGAAGGCAAAGCAGAATTGGCCCGCCGGGGATGAGGAAGAAAACCCGTATGCGACATTACCAAAACTGAATCTTTACACCTACCAAATGTCCGAAATCGTCAAAGATGAACTGGAACAAGGGGTAGAGATTCAGGGAGAAACAGAAGAGTATGCCTTCGACCTCAATGAGTTCTTCGCCACCAAAGATGGTCAGTTTGTCCATGAGAGTTCGGTCGATAAGTTCCTGGATGCACTCACCACGCAAACGAAATTTCCATTCTCCACAGATGAGCTGCGAAAGGAGCTAAAGCATACGTTTTGGCTCCTGGACCGCGTAGACAGTGCCAAAGCGTTGGCGAAGAAGTTGTCAGAGCATCCCGTATTCAGCCAATACAAAATTATCCTGGCGGCCGGAAATGGGAAATTGGATGACAGCGAAGAAACGGCCAAGGCATATGACAAGGTGGTTTCTGCTATCAAACAATATGATAAGACCATCACGCTATCCGTCGGCCAGCTGACGACTGGTGTCACAATTCCGGAATGGACGGCCGTCCTGATGCTCTGTAATCTACAAAGCCCATCTTTGTATATGCAGGCAGCATTCCGGGCCCAGAACCCTTGTCTCTTCTCCGATGGTACGGACTTCTGGAGAAAAGAAAACGCGTATGTGTTTGACTTTGACCCGGCCAGGACGCTGACCATTTTTGAAGAGTTCGCCAATGACCTGACCGCCGATACTTCGAGCGGCAGGGGAGATGCAGCGGTCCGAAAAGAACACGTCCGCGAGCTGCTCAATTTCTTCCCGGTCATTGGCGAAGATGAAGCCGGAGAAATGGTCGAACTGGATGCAGAGAAAGTTCTTTCCATTCCTCGGAAAATTCGCTCCCAGGAAGTCGTCCGGCGCGGATTTATGAGCAACTACCTGTTCCAAAACATCACAAACATCTTTGGAGCTCCGCAGGAAGCTATCGACATCATCAAAGCTCTCACTCCCGTTGATGAGCCTAAAAATGCAGCGCCCATTGACCAACAAAAAATGGAGGATATTCCATTGGACGAAGATGGAAACGTCACTCTCGACAAGGACTATGTCATAGGGAAATCTGCAGATGTATTTGGTCCGAAAATCTATGACGTTGCCGAAGACCTGAAAGATGCTGTTGCGCAAACCACAGTCGAAAAGGCTGAGGATAATAAAGATGACCCGTTGAAGGCCCTAAAAGAACTGTTTCATGACAAAGCTGTTGCGCCAGTCATCCAAACTGCCGACCAGGAATACATGGGCGACCTGAAGAAATCTGAAGCGAAGCGTCTTGAAAAGAAGTTGACCGAGCAGGGCGACCAGATTATAGGTAAAGCATACGGACATTTCCAAATCGAACAGGCTAGATTGGAAAACGAACGGCAAAAGCAGCTTGAAGAGGCCGCAGAAGATGAACATGCGGCTATCGAGGAAGCGTTTGCCCAAAAACAGGCAGAGGCAGTAGATGCTTTCAAGCAGCAGCTGACAGACTCGGTGGATGCTTTTGTTCAGTCGGCCAGCGAAACTATCGTGGAAACTGTCGAGACTCAAAAGAAAGAAAAAGAGAAGGATGATATCCAGGACAGTATCCGTGACCACCTTCGTGGTTTTTCTCGCACGATTCCATCGTTCCTGATGGCCTATGGCAGCGATACCGTGACGCTGGAGACCTTCGACACAATCATCCCAGATGAGGTATTCAAAGAAGTCACGGGCATCACACTTGCCGATTTCCGATTCCTGCGCGACGGTGGAGACTATACTGATTCCAAGACGAACGAAACCAAACATTTCGATGGGCATCTCTTTGACCCGGTCGTGTTCGATGACTCCGTTAAAGAGTTTATGCGACTGAAGAAAAAGTTGGCCAATTATTTCGATGAATCGGCCAAAGAGGATATATTCGACTACATCCCGCCACAGAAGACCAACCAAATTTACACACCAAAGCGTGTGGTCAAGAAAATGGTCGATATGCTCGAAGATGAGAACCCTGGATGCTTCGATTCACCGGACAAGACTTTTATCGACCTGTACATGAAATCGGGCCTCTACGTCGCCGAAATCGTGAAACGGCTGTATCAGAGTGAAAAATTGAAGGCCATGTACCCGGACGGGGAAGAGCGACTGCAACACATCTTTGCTGACCAGGTATATGGTTTGGCGCCGACAGAAATCATCTACCGCATCGCCACCAATTTTATTTTGGGGTTCGATGATAAAGTCAGCATTCCCAAACACAATCTTCGACTATTAGATGCGTTGCCGTATGCTAAAAACGGAACCTTAGCTGAGAAATTGGATGAGGTTTTCGCCAGGAATAACTAAATATTCGAAAACTCTTGCCAAAAACCACAAAATGTGGTTTAATAGCAAGAGTGAAGAAAGGAAGTGTGACCTATGAGCACCGTTTATCTGGTTGCCGATTGGGTCACACTTCTTTATTTCTGTCTATCCACAATGTTTGCCGCAATCATCCTTCTCTTCTTTTTCGGCAAAAAGCTTGGACTTATGCGTTTCGCAGCCATCAACTGGGGTATTAGCAATATAGCCAATGCCGGCTGGGTTTTCGTCTCTGACCAAGTGCTGCAACGCGATGTTGTTATCCTCTGGCTTTCCCTTGGACAATTGCTTCTTGCGATTTTAGCGTTTGCCCTCGCAATGTTGTTTGTTATCGTATTGAAGAGGACCGAAAAAGACGGTGCTGCAATTGCCCTAACAGTTTTGAGCCGACTAGATACAAACGATAGCAGTGAAGTGGCCGAAGCAACTAACGACGCACCAACTGAAATAAAGGACCATGTGGGACCGTCAACACCGGCATAAAATTTAAGGAGGCAAAAATGAAGTATCTGATTTTCTGGACAGATGGCGACAAAGAAGAGCTCGTTGGAGTCGAGTATGGTGACAGCTTTAGCGATGTAGCGGACAAGTTGGTCAAAACCGTTAATGATGACCTAGCCAACAGACCGGAATATTCCAAATTTGAGGTTGGCTGCCAATTACCCGACAAAAACGAGGAACATCCCGCTGCAGGGACCCAATACGATTTGACCGGTATCGTCTCTCCACTTTGCGCCGAAAAGAACATTTTGGTTGACTACAAGGTCTTCACCGAAAACGAATAAACTGATACGAGCAAAAGCCCGGAACACCTGAAAATGGTGTTCCGGGCTTTTTGTATTAGAAATCTACCAATTCCCCCAGGTGAGGGGGGGCAGGCGCAAGGGTTAGTCATTCGACCGATTCGAGACGAGCTAACTCGTTCACATAAAATTAACAACGTTGCTGAAGCAACGGAATTTGAAATTTCGTGCAGAGCTATGAGAATCACAACACATTGCTGGGCGCCATAAAATTCCACTTATTCGATGCGTGTGCAAGCGCATGATGGTATAATATATTCATAATGAGCAATGAGAGGTTCGCACCTTGAAGACAACGATTCAGAAATCAAAAATTATTGACCTTCGTCCCATTAACGTCAATAAAAGTGATGGGGGCCAGTATAACGCTTTGCGCCGCATTTTATCTCGGATGGATAAGCCGGGATATATTTGCTTTGGAAAGAAGGACGAAACGGGCCGCATGACCCAGGAATTTTTTGATGCAAATACATTGCGCAATTCTATCGGCTTTGGTAATCTGCACATAGCGGGACAGAACGTGTATTTCTGCCCCAGTCTTTTGCAGACCTCAGATAGCCGGAAGAAAATCAATGTGGGATATCTGACTTGCTGCTTCGTTGACCTCGACTATCAGAAAATGCCGGAACACAAGGACAGGACACCTGACGAAATGTCTGCACTGGTAATGGAGCGTTGCAAGAAGTATAAGATGCCGTTACCGACCATGATTATTTCGACGGGTCATGGACTGCATGTATATTGGGTCCTTCAGGAACTGCTTGCGGCCAGCTACCTTCCCGTATGGGATGAGGTTCAAGCCCAGATTGTCAGTGAATTTAAGAGTTTCGGCGCGGATTACGCAGCGAAAGACGCGGTGCGTTTTCTTCGCGTGCCCGGAACTGTGAATACGAAAGACAGCGATGACATTAAGCCGGTTTACATGACCTATGAGTCGCCACGGATGAACTATATCAAGTGGACCGCGATGTATAACTGGGCAAAAAAGCGTCATAGAAACATGTGGGTGGCATCGGTGCGCAAAGTCGTTCGTGGTCTGAAACCCGATACTCCGCTTTATCAGCTTGATATGTGTCTTAAAAACGGGAAAGTATGCCCGCCGGCCAATTTTGAGTATAAGCCATTCATTGAGAATGCACCGAGCGACACTGTAAAAACCTGCGAATACAAGAAAGAACCAAACCATATCCAGAATCGCAATGAGACGCCGGAACAGATGTCTGCACGTATCAGCAAAAGCGGCCTTACGGTCAATGTGATGCGTTTGAAAGACCTGGAAACTCTGTTTACAGTTCGCCATGGCGAAATGACTGGCTGCAGGGAACTTTTCCTGTTTTATTACCGTGATGCACTTGCCAGAGTTGGTTACTCAAAGAAGGTTCAGCTGGAAAAGATTCGTGAGATGAATCAGAAATTCACTGAACCGTTGCCGGATAATGAGGTCCTCACCATTGCAAACCAGACCCTGTATTATCTGGCCAAAAGCGAAACCCTCATCAAGAATCTCCATATCACCGAAGAAGAGCAGATGTTTATGGAAACCATCTGCACTCAAGAAGAAAAGAAGCGTAGAAGATTCGCGAAGAATAAGCACGGTATATCCAATGATGAACGTGTCAAGAGAAACTGCGACATGATTCTGCAGTGCCTTGCCCTTGGCATGTCTTACCGCGAAATCGGGGAAAAGGTGGGCATGACGGCTCGTTCTGTCAGTAATTATGTCCATAAATACGACCTTAAGAATAAGGGCGCTTTGGCTTGTGCTAAAACAATCACCGAAAAGGAGATTGCCGAGCGCGAGCTTTCGGATGATACAAAAAAAGCAGCGAAAGAGTTTGCCAAACAAGCTGTCGATAGCCTGAAGGAGAAGGCCAACGTCCTTGTGAAGGACTCAACCTTTCGTATGACACAGAAACAAAAGGAAGAACTGGTGGCGCGTCTGCTGTTGGTTCTTAAAAGTCATGTCATAAATATCGCCGAAAAAATGGCAATGGTCGCCTATGATTTCTTCAAAGAATTGGGCATCACTCTTTCTGTAGGGAAAAAGCCAATGAAAATATTGCAGCAGCACCCTGTACAGACCGTCCTTTTGCGCTTAATTCCTGGTTTGAAAGGTGATTTTGAACAGAATTCGATAGCTACGCGGTTTTTCGAGGCTGCTTGTGCTGCCTAACACCCCTCCAGTCCCCATGCTCTCAGCCTTCCCCCGAAAGTTTTCTGTCATTTAGGGGGTATAGGGCCCCCCTGGGGACAGCCCTTTCATGCCCAATGCGGGGCGGGCGCAGACCGCCACGACCGCCTAAGAACATAAAAGGCAGGATTCGCTTTTTCATTGCGGTATATGTACTTGGATGAAGAGTCATCAGAGGAACGCTTCGTAGTGCTTCCAAACTTTGTATGAAAGCTCGACTAGATGACCAAAATCGTCCGGAGAACTGCATTCGATAACCTCAATTAGTTTGGTGGGGCTCTTTCGATGTTGCACCGGACAAAGATAAAAGAACTTTGTCTCAGTCATCTTTGCGCTCATATACATGTTGAACTCTTCAGGCATCGTATCTGGCAACAAAGCATCTGATTCCGCACAATCTTTGAGGACTTCCTCCTCCGAAACCGTACCTGTTTCGATGTCCTCGTAATGTTTGGCGTATTTTTGAAGAATGGCAAGCTCTTCTTCGCGTTCGCCATCTGTCAAAGATTGTGATGGGAACGCGTCTTCATCATCGCGTTCCAGCATGTCAATGGTAGCCTCGCAGATGCAACGCTTCCAATAATCATTGGTTGTGTTGAGGCCAAAAACATAGCTGTACAGGTCCTCGATACTTTGGATGGAAAAAGTGGCGGATTCGTTCATGGTTATAGCCTCCTTTTCATTGCGGCAATTGGGTGTCTGTGGTGTAGTTGTTGTCGATGAGAATGTAGTGATTGCCACATTTCTTGCACATGCCAAAATATTGCTCGTTATTTTCGACGACTACATCTATTCCACCTTCTTCCGATGCAAAATGAACCCTTTGTACAAGTTATACCACAAACTGAGCTATTCGACAATGAAAATGGCGTTGAACAATAGCATGGTCACTCAAAATGCTGTATAATGGAATCACATAACACCAAAGGAGGCGCATAGTGTGCCTAAAAGCAATGGCAACGATATTATAACGTCCATTGACGTTTTTAACCTGTATTTTGAGCGAATGGCTCTATATACTTATCAAAGCCCGCTTTGCCGCAAATTGGTAAAAAAATTCATAGCAGACCACGAGGATGACGTCCTCGAAAATCTGAAAGACATTCTCGACGGGAAATACGAACTGAATTATCTTCTCGGCCTGATGGCAACTCAACGGAAAACAGCAGTCAAAATGATGGCCACCTACATCACGGCGATAGACTATGGCGACATGGACCTGTTTGCTAACGTTATGCGGGCATATAACAAGGACGCAGTCAAACTGAAACTTCTCCCGATTCGGAAAGACCATCTGCACGAGCTGTATAGCGATATCATCGAATCAGATAATCCAAACAAGGCGTTGGAGGAATTTACCAACGGATGGCTGAACACCCCTACAAAAGCGTTCTATCCCATCGAAGCACTGATTTGGAGTGCCGAAAAAGAAGATGGCATTAAAGAAAAGCTTTTTTTTCTCGGCCTACTTGGCGGTAAAAGGACCGGCAGACATTATTCGAGGTCGGTTGCCGCACCATCCTGATTTTTTCGACTATTTGATGCGGCGAGCGCAGAAAGAGTTTTTTGTCGGCAACACAATGTCATCACTATTCATGCGGGATGTCAATTATCTCAAAACGCATAAATTGAGCTGGGCAAAAAACAATTATGGTACTCCCGAATATAAGGAATACGTATGCATAGCAAGTATTGTACGTGGAATTTCCGGTGGCGGCATTCTCCAAGAACAACTTCTTGAGCAAATCACGTTCACAAAAGAGAAGAAACGTGATATTGTTGGCTCGGCTTATGCGGCCTGTTGCTTTGACGATGACGAAAAATTTGACCTGGACGGTGTGGCAAAAGCTATTTCGAATGGAAAGGATGACTCAATTTCCGATAAACAAAAGCAGACCTTCAGAAAAGCAATTAACACTTTCGATGAGACCATGTTTTATATGGTTTACTTAAATGCTGTTGCCGAACTTTATCGCCGCAGTGCCTTGGCCGAATTGTCTGGCGAATTCTTCAGCCCACAAGGTCAGGATGCAGCCAAACGGCTTAAGACTGCACAAAAGCGCATAGCGCTAATTGAAACCAAAAACGATGAGCTTGAACAACGACTAAAATCTCTTACAACAGAAAACGGCGAGGTTACAAAACAAGCGGCAGAGGCACGGAATAAGTGGGCCGGCATTCAAAACAAAATTGAATCGCAGCAGACAGAAATAGAAAAACTGCGGCAACTGCTGAACGAAGAAAGAGCCAAAAATACTGAACTAGAACAGCAGGTCGTGGAACTTTCGGTCGAGAATGAATCAGCTGATGAGGCCCTTGTTGACGTTGTCTCAGAAATCAATTATCGGGAAGAGTTGGACAAAATTTTCAAAGTACATAAAGTCGTCTTCGTCGGCGGCAATTTTAATATTATGTCGAAATTCAGCAAACGAAATCCGGCGGCTATCATTATACCGAGGAACAGAATCGCAACAGCAGACCAACAGATTGAGAATGCTGATGTCGTCCTAATGAAAACGGATTCCATGAGTCACAAGGAGTATTACAAATTCAAACAGATAGCGGTTCGGAAAGGAATACCGTTTGGGTATATTGAAAACCGTGCCAATGTTAGGCTTATGGAACAGGACGTGTTTGAAACACTGGAACTGATGGGGTTTGCTGATGCCGATGGTCAAGGTCGATAGGACGGCATTCATCCCCGTCCAACACTTACGCTTTTGGGCGGGGTCTTCTGCCTTCGAACTAATAAACCGATGAAGGATTGCTGAACTCTGCGTGCGCCAACTTCCAATAAGTTGCGCTTTGTGGTATAATATGTACACGAGGTGATGCTGATGGAGCAGATGTTGAATGGCCTTGGGCAGGCCGTTGTGGCTGGAAGAGAATTGGCTGAAACCAAAACAAAACTGGATAGCGAATGCAAAGCGTTCTTGGCAGAAAAGCAGGTCTTGGCGTGGATTTTGCGGGATTGTGCTCCCGAATTCGAGGGTATGAGTATTCCGGAAATCATCGAGTGCATCGAAGGCACGCCTGTCTACGGGAAAATCCCGGTCGACAAGGATATGACCGCACAATACAGTCCTGAGAAAATCACAGGGATGCCCAATGAGGATACGTCGGTCAGCGAAGGCAAGGTCGACTACGATGTCCGCTTCAAGGCACGCTCAATGCAAGATGGTGTGCCAACAGACCTCATTATCAATGTCGAGGCACAGAATGCCTTCAAACCCGGATACAGTCTCGTTACAAAAATTGCGCCGGGAAAGCCCACTTCGTGAGGGGTGGGATGAAAGGCGCCCCTTTTGAATTCACAACGAATAGCCGTATTTTTGATGTAATGGCACTGGTTTAATGGTATAATGTAGCTATAACATTTTTCTCTTGTGAAGCAAAAGGTTCATTTGATGATGAAAAAGGATAAGACTAACACTACGCCATCGTTTGTACTAACTTTGCCGTTGGATGTAGACCAAGATAGCCAGGAAAGGCTCAACGCCGATTTCTTTAGCTTCTGGCGCATCTACAACGGTTTGGTGAGTATCAGTACAAAGAAATGGCACCAGCTTCGAAAAACGAGGCGCTACAAAGCTCTGTCGTTTGCTATTTCCAAGGCGAAGAAGGGCTCTCCGGAACGAAAAGCGCTGTATGCACAGAGGAACCAATTGCTTAAAGAAGCAGGATTCTCACGTACAGGTTTTGATGAGATAGTCAAACCTCTGGCAAAGCATTTTGGTGTAAACTCTGCCATTGCTCAAACCGTAGCAGAACGCGTCTGGAAAGCTTGGAACGATTTCTTCTTTGGTAAAGGGAAAGAAGTCCACTATCGCCGGTTTGACGCGTTTTATTCTTTTCGTGGGAAAAGTAACGTCACTGGTATCATGTGTCGTGAACAAAACGGTGGTTTTGTCCTTCAATACAAGGATTGCGTTATTCCCATCATATTGAGAAACGCCAATACCAATACAGGGTGGTATCAACGCGAGGCGCTGAAAAACCGTATCAAGTATTGTGCTATTCTCAGACAGTGGGTAAAGAATAAATGGAAATACTACGTCCAAGTCATTTTGGAAGGCCAACCTCCTATCAAAGTTGATGAAAATGGCGTTTTGAAACATCCTATTGGAAGCGGTAATGTTGGCTTGGATATTGGCACTCAAACCTTGGCAGTCAGTGCAAGCGATTATTGTGACCTTAAGGTATTGGCGCCATCTGCATTGGTACAGGCCAAAAGCCTGGTCAATGAGATTTCCAAAATTCAAAGAGCCATGGACAGGTCGCGCAGAGCGACGAACGCCAAGTACTTCAATGAAGACGGAACAATTAAAAGGCTGCGTTCCAAACATGGCCATAAACAAAGGCGTGAGTGGGCCTACAGTCAAAACTACTTCAAACTGCGCAGTCGATACCGTGACCTGAACCGCAGACATGCAGCCATTCGTAAGCAAGAGCACTATGCCTTAGCAAATGAACTTCTTGAATATGGTGATACGTTCTTCATTGAAGATATGAACTACAAAGCTCTTCAGAAAAAGAGCAAAGATACTAAGGTTAACACCAAAACGGGACGCTCTCGTTCGAAGAATCGTTTCGGGAAATCTCTATCCCGTTGTGCGCCAGCAGCTTTTGTGTCTATCCTCAAGCAAAAGGTAGAACGCCTTGGAGGCAAGCTCACAAAAGTCAATACTTTTGAAACAAAAGCCAGCCAGTTTGACCATACCGATGACAGCTACACCAAGAAAAAGCTGAGCCAGCGATTTGCCAAACTGTCCGACGGGACAGTCGTTCAACGTGATTTGTATTCCGCATTTCTGTTAGCACATCTTAACAAAGATATGAAATCCTTCAGTAAAACTTCTACCGAAAAAGACTTTCCGCACTTTCTTGAACTGCATAAACAAACCGCTAATCGTTTAAAACGCTCTACAGATTGGTTGCCTGCAAGCGTAGGCTTCTGATATACGTGATAACTCTCAAAAGGGTTCTCGACGCGAACCCTGGCACTGCACCAGCTGCGGCTGGTGTGAAACTCCCCTTGGGAGGATGTGCTGAAGTTTTCTAAACCTAAGGCAAGTAGTAAGGCCACGTACACTCGATGTACGCGTGAATCCTGAGAATGGGCAACTGCTTCACGGCAGAAACCCGTTCGCGGGAAGACCTCTGGCTCCCGGTCGGTTTAGGGAATCCCACTCCGTAAGGGGTGGGAGGACGTCAAAGTTGACGAGGTCTCAAACAATCACGGCCATTTTCTGGGACGACATTCTGGGAAATGGCCGTGTTCTATTCAGCAGGGCCAAAGAGCCGCAAAATACTGAGGTGATGGCGTAGACATGGCGCGAAATCTAATCGCATGGGAAGAACTGCCCGAAGAGATTCAGAATCGGCTCACAAGCAAAACGCTGCGGGAACTTTTCATATCAGAAGGTGGACAATTCTATCGAGCTGCACATAAAAAGGATGGGGTGCGCTATTATGCGGGCTTCGACCCGAACACGGCAAAACGAATTGATAGTAGCAAGGGAAATCGGGGAACCATCGACGGCCCGATTCTTGATATGATTCGCCTGCATGAGAGCATACTACTTCGAGACCCGCTTAACTGGGGACCTCATGCAAATACGCCGGCTGGCATCGAATCAGAACGTTTCGCAAACGAATACATTGACAAGCTCATTGCGTCATGCCCGGAGTTGAGCCGAGAAGATTTTAAGGTCGTTTGGCTCAAAGACGGCGAAACCGCCTACTTATCAACACCCTTGCTTAAAAAGGACTTTCATGTTCTAAGTCCTACGACAGCTGAAAAACTCTGGAAAAATCTGGCCCATTCTCCTGTTGCCGTCCAAAAAGTCAGCGATTCTCTGCTCAAGAAAATTGGAAGAGTGAGATTGGCGGAGATGTTCACAGAGGCCTTTGAGAAGGAGAGAGTAAAGCGCCAAACTGACCAATATGAGTTTGTTAGTCTCGAAAGCATCACCAAGGCCGGGTACACGGTCAATGATATTTTCAGCGGAATCCTGGTCCATGCAACACTGACTTTCGAGGACGGCAGGACAATAAGTTTAGCGAGCGCAGCCTTCAGCGATACGGCGGACGGATTCGAAAAACAAGTGCAAGCTGAAATTGCCAACATCAATTTCCGGCCTTGTTTTGAAACGGCAAAGATTCTCCCTGGCAGTGCAATGGCAGAATTTGCGGCATCATTTAATAAGCCCATATCGGCGACAATGGTTAAGGATAATGTGGAGGTAACGGTTTCTGACCTGGTGCCGAGACTCATAAATAGCCAATATCTGATTCGGGTCCGCAAGAATGACCAATATACACTTTTGACTGAAAACGGCAAAGGAATCCGTTTTGCACTGTCCGATAATGGATACGAGCGTGGTTTTGACGATAAGGCGCCGACAATCGATTTTAAGGATGTTGCAGAGAAAGCTGCGACGGCAATATGTGAAACAGATGTCGTAAAAGGGTATCCGTATCACTACCATGTTGGACTTTCTAGCGGAAACACTGCGGCTGATACGATTTCTATATCTGCACAGGAAGGAAATTATACCAAGCTTGAAATCCATGATGCTGTTATCCGACATTGGAACACCGAACTGGCATTAGAACAAATTGTAAGGGATACAGCAGAAACTTTTGAAAACATTACGGCCAATGCACTTTTCCAACAGGCGTTGGTAGAGGGCACCGCACAATGTCATTTCTCTGGCGGCTCAAATTTTCTCAAACGCGAACTGCTTGAATGTATCATATCAATGCCAACGGCGACTAAAGATGGTTTTGTCAAACGCGATGTGCTTGCCAAGTTTGCGAACAGGGGAGAGCTCGGATATATCCAGACCAGCATCGCAGAAGTGTTGGATGATTTGCTTGGAAACAATATTGTAGACGATAACAGCACGGCAGTTTTTGGCCTTTTTCAGTATAGGCAAGTCAAAACACGGAAATATTCGTACTATATCTATCGCCTGGATGACAAGGAACTTGCAAAATCCGTTCTGCGTTCTATGAAAGGCTGGCCAATTGCTTATGATGACCTAGAGGATATCAAGGTTGCTTCCAGACCTTCTTATTTCCAGGAAATTGCAGAACGAGCACAGACACCGGAAGAGGCTTTTGAGGTGGTCAATCACCTTGACTTACTATCCAAAAAGGATGGGACACCTTTTATTCAGTCGAATACCTTCTCGAAAGTCTTGGCTTTGCTGACACCAGAAGATAAGCTCTTTGCCGCTGTAACGGTCCGAGACTATCCAGGTTGTGCCAAAATAGCCGAACAACTTGAATCTGAATTCGCAAATGTAGAATAGGAGTGATAGGTGTTGCCCAAAAGCAAAAAGACCGATGCGATGGCCAGCAAAATGTATACAGCCGATGACATCATCAAAATGTTGGAGGCTCAGGGATACTTTGCAAATCGAAAAATCGCCTACAGCGTGCTGAACGCGCTGCAGCCCGATAGTGCTCCTCTCCTGATTGAGGGCGACCCAGGTGTCGGAAAAACGAGTCTTGCAAAAGCTGTGGCTGCAATGCTCGATATTCCGCTTGTGCGGATTTCCTGCTACGAGGATATTACGGCGGACAAAATCCTATATGACTATGACTACCAGCGGCAATTGCTCGTGGTGTCGGCGCTCAGGGAAAAACTCAATGACCAAGTTAAAGAGATGCCTTTAGGCGAAAGCATTAAGGCGGTAGCTGGCAATACGGAATTCTATGGCAAGGAATTTTTGCTTGACCGCCCGGTCATCAAAGCTCTAACTATGCCCGGTCGGAAAGTGTTGCTAATTGATGAGATTGATAAGGCAGACGCAGAAATCGAGCATGCACTTCTTGAGATGCTTGCCGATTTTGCCATTACCATTCCGGAATACGGCACGATTTCTTGTAAGCCGGAAGACAGACCTATTGTATTTCTGACCTCCAACAATTATCGTGAATTGTCCCAACCTATGCTGCGCCGATGCTGGTATTTGTACATTGAACAAAAGAGCTATGAGGAAGTCCTGGACATCATCTCGAACCATATCGAATGCTCCAAGGACTTCCTGGAACGAGTCGCGCAGGGTATTTGCAAGCTGCAGCAGGCAGACCTCAAGCACCCTGTCTCGATTAGCGAAGGTATCGAATGGGCCAAGTGTCTGCATGAAGTATTCTGCTGTCAGACGGCCAAAGATATTGATGCGGCATTGCCATACTCAATCGGGGCGCTGGCAAAGGACCGGGCCGATGAACGAAAGGTTCTGGCAATTCTGAAAACTTGACCGTATAGGAATTCTATGACATGAGTGAAGTGACACAAAACAATATAACCCGTTCCGAACATCCAGGCAATCAGTTTGCACGGCTTTTGACTTCGTTTTTCTGGGATTTACGTAGCTACGGATTCAGTTTATCCATGATGGAGATGGAGTCTGCGATTCGTGCCATTTCTGACGTCACTGACGTCGAGGATGTCCTGTATACAACACAATCGGCTCTTTGCCATAACAAAGAGCAAGCCGATACCTATCAGGCTCTTTTCTGTCAGAAGTTTCTTGGCTACAATGTTTTCGTAACGTCAAAACCTTCAGCACCGCAAAACGATAAAGGAAAGAGCGGCGGAGTAGATGCAGAAGAAAAAGCCATCGAAAAACGAATCCGCAAGATGCAGCAGGAATTGGAACGTATCCAAACAAGTATAGAAAATGAACCGCCAAAAGACGAATATGAACGGGCCCGAGTACGTGCAGGTCGTGAAGCATATGAAGCCCAGAAAGTGGCTGACAGTGCAAAAGACGAAGCGGAAAAAGCCGAAAGGACATATGACGCCGCACGGCAAAATGCCTTGGGTAATCAACTTGGCGAAGATGGACAAGAACGGCTCGATGCAATGCTTGAGACTCTCAAGGTGCTGCCAGGATGCGAGTCCCTGTGTGGCCAAGTGGAAAAAGCAGTTCAATCTGCTTCTGTAAAAGACCTGGAAACAGCTCAGAAAGATACAATGCGCCATGCGGCGGCACACCGGGCAAAGGGAAAAGCGGCGGCTGCCGAGTATATGCAACTCATTAAGCTTGCCGCCGAACTCCAAAAAATCATCGCCGTGCTGCGCAAGCGGAATCTTAAGACGACGAACGGTGAAATGCTGCCGGCGCTAAAAAAGGCATATGAGGAATCTGCAAAGAAATATGATGTCGCATCCGCAGAATATCAAAAAGCCCAAGAGGTTCAACACAAAGCTCAAGCGGCTATAGATGCATCCGTAGGGCGGATGCGCAGCTGGAAAAGGCAAGCGGAAGAACTTAAGAAAAAGCTGGAGAAGGAGACTGAACGACACGAAAAGCTTAGGACGCGGCAAGCCGAAGTCGATGTTGTTGCAGCCCCTAGCCAGCTGATTGTCGGGTCGGCATCCGTGAATCATAGAGAAGCGTTTATCGGCGGGCACAATGCTGTTCAACGGGCCGGTGCGACGACTGCTTTGCTTAACGAAGATATTGAGCAGTTGTCGAAGGATGACCTCCAGAAAGTATCCGCCTACATTCACTCAAATGCGATATTCTTTAAGCAAACGCTGCGGAAAATAGGCACCGCGAAAAACAGAAACCGCATCGACATGAAACGCACAATGGAGATGGCGATGCGGACCGACGGTGAGTTAGCGCGGCTCTGCTACGAAAAGCCAAGGCGCTCAAAGGCTAAAGTTGTGCTGCTTGCCGATATTTCTGGTTCATGCCGCAAGAGCACGTCTTTGACCCTGACCTTCCTCGGCCTGATGGGAGATGCGTTCCCAGGAGGATGCAAGCAGTTCGTGTTCGTCAATCGTCTTGTGCCTGTAGACAAATACTTCCGCGAGAATGGGGTGGAGGAAGCCGTCGAGACCATTAACCGCGTTGTTCAAACACGAGGCATATACTCAGACTACGGCGTTCCGATTGCACAGTTGGCCAACGACTATCGCGGCTTAATTGGACATGACACGACGGTCCTCATTCTTGGCGACTGCCGCAACAACAAAAATTCGCCGTCCCTCAACGAGATGCTGTGGCTATGTTCTCATTCTCGTGGCGTGTATCTTCTTGTGACGGAAGGGCGGAACGAGTGGGGAACTGCTGATTCCGTCGTGCCACAGTACATCAACTGCGGTGCCAACGCGTGCAGCATTCAGTCGACGAATGAATTGCTAGATTTCTTGCTGCACTGCGGTGCAAAATAAGACCCCTCTTTCTGTTTATATTTCGAAAAAAGCGTGGTATAATATAAACAGAAGGGAGGTCGTAGTATGTTTGGCAAAAATCTTAAGTTCTATCGCTTGCGCAGTGGTTTGACCCAACAGGAATTGGCTGAACGTGTCGGTATTGGCGCAATGGCAATCTCAAATTACGAAAAGGGAAAACGGCAGCCCAATTATCAGACTGTGATTGACTTGGCGGATAAGTTGGGCGTGGCTATTGGTGCTTTGTTATCCGACCTTCCAGACAACGAGGAATTGGTGCCGGGTAACTTCCGTGATAGCGGAATGACCGAAACCGAAATATCTTATGTGGAAGAGTACATCACCCGCTCGGTGCAGGCGTTTTTGGCTGTGAGTGAGTGGCTTGGAATGCCGAGGGCCAGCAACAATCTCAAAGTAAAGAAGAGTGCAAGTGCGGATTTCAAGCTGGACCTGGAAGCACGCAATGTTCGGCAGACCCTTGGTGTTGCATCTCAAGGGCCAATTGGAAATATTGTGTCTGTTATAGAAAATCTTGGTATTTTCGTTGTCGAAGTAGATGACGTCGGGAGCGGGTTCTCTGGATATGCCACTTACGGAATCAAAAGTGGTCTAAATGTTCTGGCAATCAATAAGAATATGTCACCAGTACGCAAACGATTTACTCTGGTCCATGAGTTTATTCATATCCTTTATGATGCGGACGAAACCGTTGTCGATGACATTGCCGGCAGGGTGCTGCTACCAACTGATGACCTCAAACGCGAACTCGGCTATAAACGTAATAGCATTAGCTATGCTGATATATCCTTCATACATGATGAGTATGGTGTTTCGGCTGCGTGCATTGCGTACCGCGCTTATCAGGAAGGGATTATATCGCGGGATTTGTATTATAGCGTGAAGGATATCAGGATTGGAAGTCAACGAATCCCTGACGAGTATCCAACCAGATTAAAGCAACTGGTTTGTCGGGCAGTAAATGAAAAAGAAATCGGAATAAGCAAGGCGGCCGAACTGCTGGGGGTAAGCTATTCTGAAGCGGAAGATATTTGCTACGGGGAGGCCGCCGAATGATACTTTCAGAGTATGTGCAATGAGTGCAAAAAGGAGAATATAATATGGGCTGGCTTCATGTCGATAAAACCGGAAAAGGCGTTACTTTGGGGTATGATGAAGCTGTACCCATGAGTGAGGCCGGAATTGCCAAATATGTTCTTTCAAAAGAAGAAGCCGAGAGCATTCTTGGTAAAGCCCTGCCACACTACGAGGAGCTGACACCGCTACATAAAGCGATGGTCGTATCGCGGGACAGGAACACATATCGCTGGTCTTTAGAGATGCACGACCCGGCAGAATATACTGACGAAGATTTTGACGGAATCAGCGAAGATGACGCCAAGTCTCTGTTCATCGGCGCCTTGAGTGTTTTGTTTGAGCACTATTGTGGCTATCCATCGGGCTCATTCCGGAGTGTGGTCGACTATAATATGACGGCAATGCTGTATTGTGATGTTGCGTGGCCACCGAAAGATTATAATATAGCATTGGCGAACATGACGGAAGACAATCTCATTAAGCAACTACGTGAGTTCATTGTGGATGTGACAGGGGACAGTACGTATAAGCAATTAGACCTTGAAATTTGCGAAGAGTATATTAAAGAGTAGTCGGTAAACCAGGCCTAAAGGCGCTAGTACCCTGGCCTGAATTGGATGAATTTCTTTATTTGATTTGGCCAACGGGCCGATATCTCGCAAGAAACCCAAAAAACAGGATACAAAGGATAAGAGAGTCCGCAACTATTACGCTGCGGACTCTCTTTAAGTTAAGTTGATACTATTTGTGGTTAAGAACAAATCCTTTCATTGTGCTTAAGCCACTTGAAACGGCGGATAGGTGTAGGAAATGGTTGTACATCTGTAATTTCTAGCTTCGGACTTTTCTTGCGAATGCGTACCTTGTAACGCTGAGGTTTTTGTTTTGTTGGTTTGGAATATGGCTCCTTTCTTTTTGCGGGGACGGTTTGATTCTGATTTGTTTCTTGCAAAACAATGATTTTAGGGTTCGTGCTTGTATTAACACGAATAATATGTACTCTCTTTTCATTCAGGACAACATTGGCTATTAACCTCCTCTATCACATTTTTGGACTTGAAGTCGTGTACAAAATGCACACTATAAACGTGATAGTAGAGAAGAACATACAGACCAGTGCCATTGCAAATAATATCTTCGCAATCAAAATGAACCTTAAACGCTTATTGTTTGTAAATTCTAAACTTTCTGTGATTTGTTCAAGCGTTTTTCCGAGTTTTTGGTCTTGCATACTTTTATCGTACAATTGTTCAGAGGTGTCACTTTCAAATAATTCGTGCTTTATGATTTCAAATGACGGGAAGGTTTTCATTTTATATCGCCATTGTGCAAGCGTTGCACAACCAAGACTTGATAATAAGAAAAGACTTGTGGTTCCAGAAATAGCAAAAGCCAATCGGTTCCATTTCGGATTGAGTTCATCCAATACAACCGGTAGAGCTGTGTAAAGAAATGCAATTGCAAAAGAAAAAACAACTTGTATTTGAGTCGCTTGTTGTATAAGACTGCTTTCCCGTCTCAATTCATCTTCATATTTTAAACGCACAAGAGTTAAATAGAACGAATTGATAGAGGCTTGCTTTGTTTCGTTAGTCATTATCTCACACCCCTTGTTAAAATATTGAGTCGTTTGCACGTGAATCTCTCCACCAAAACCTAATGGCTATGGCGGGTGGTTCACAACCAACGAAAAGCGACATGAAGCGCGGTAATAACAGCTGGCCGATGCATTAAAGGCGTTTTTCTGTTGCAGAACGTACCGGGTAGTACCAACAACGGCATTATTCTTCTAAGCGTAGTAGAAAAGGCAATACCGTGGGCTATTGATGAGATGTCGTCCACGGAAAAGCCAGCTTAATTATTTTCAGATTCAATTTGTTTAAGAGTATCGTTAATCTCCAAAATTTGACGAAAAACCTTTTTGACAGCTTCCATTTTTTCAACATCGATTGGATTGCTTTCATCAAAGCTTACATCCGAAAGGTCGTGTAAGGCTAGAAATCCAGTTTCGTTCATGATGACCATTTGGAGTGCGACAGTAGCTTTGATAGCAGTGTATAGGGATTCGATATTATGATAGTCATCTAATGCCATAAAATTTCACCTCTTGTTTCCTATATCCCCGCCAATACCCAAATAACAGGTGATAGCACATGCCTATAAACGAATTCGAAACTGCACGTGAAGGCAACTAGCCCTACCTAATGGAGGGAATCCTTTGCCTATTATCTCGAAATGAAACATCTATGCTTATTATACTGTTAATCGAACGTGGCAGACAATAGTTTCAAAAACTTTTTTGAACAGAATTGTTCCAAATATTTTGTCTAAGATTTGGCGAATGCGTGGATATTTTCACTGGATATCACAATGTGGGCTTTTATGCAGAAAAAGGTCTTGACAAAAGCGAATTACATAATGCAACCTATATCTTTGCTTTGCATAAAAAGCAATAATAATCCATATTCGTGTTTCAATATTGCATATGCGTGAAAAGAAATAGGTGTCATATTGTGAATGTGAAATTCCAAAAGAATTGCATATGTAAAACGTCAACTACCCCCACCTGAAGGAGGGGGCTTGTGAATCCGCAGACTCACAAATTATTCCTGCTCAACGGATTGTTAGGCACGGTACCATCCGTGCGACCGAGTACAGCAGGCTTTCACCGGCGTTGCGACCGGCATAGCAGAGAGTTATTTGTATTATGCGGAAACAGCCTGCTGCATCATCTGCAAGCCGACGTTCCGAATGTTGATGGCTGCGTTATGGTCCCTGTTGTGGTGAGTACCACAGCAGGAGCAAGTCCACTCCCTATCGGAAAGGGTAAGTTTCTCATTCAATGTGCCACATACATGGCACATCTTGCTGGATGGAAACCACTTATCGATTTTTGCGAAGACCTTTCCGCTATCCCGGAGTTTATACTCCAGCATGTTGCGGAACAACCCAAAACCGTTATCGTTGGTGGACTTGCCCAGCTTCAGAGAGCCAGCCAATCCGCGCAGGTTGATATCTTCCACAAAAACAGCATCACACCGTTTGGCTATCGCGGTACTCAGCTCCTGGCAGAAGTTCCTGCGCTGATTGGCCACCTTCTCATGGAGAAGCTGGACTTTATATTTCTGCTTTTCGTAGTTCTTGGAGCCACACCTCATATGAGACAGTTTTCTCTGCTCCCTTATGAGTTTGGCTTCAGCTCTACGATAAAAGCGTGGATAGTTGGCTGCATCACCGTTGCTGTCGACATAAAAGTCATGAGAAGAATAGTCCAAACCAATGGAGGTTTTTACCTCAACAGGTACGATGACTTCTTCAAACTCAAAGAGTACAGTGATGAAATATTTCCCACTTTTCGTTCTCTCAATGGTAGCAGACTTGATATGCCAACCATTCTTTGGCGAACGGTGTTTGCAAATTCTCACATCACCAACTTTGGGAAGATGAACATAATTTTGACCGACATACAATGTCTGAGATTTTGAACCATCTTTCTTTGTCGTAAGTTGGTTGTTTGTTGTATAAGAACATTTGGCTTTTTTCTTGCTTTTGAAGTTGGGAAATCCGACATTGGGTTCCGAGAGGGCCTTGTGATATGCACCTTTCAAGTCAAGCTGGCAATTGGCCAAGGCAAGGCTGTCAACTTCTTTAAGAAATGGAAACTCTTTTTTATACTTTGCCGGCGTAGTGATAAAAAACACACCCGTTTCATTGAAAAAACGTTGTGCATCGGCAAGCATGTTATTCCAAATCAAGCGAACACAGCCGAAGGTTTTGGCAAACAATTCTGCCTGCTCATCTGTCGGATATGCTCTATATTTGATAGCGCGATTCAGCCTTTTTGCAGGCACAATGTTCACCTCCTTTGTGAGATGTTGTTTGCTATATTATATCACAGAATCGTCGTTTTTTCAATCTGCGCAAAGCGCAGTGGCCAATTCATCCCCCACCTGAAGGAGGGGGAATTCTTGGCCGGTTATCTTAAAATTGCTATTCAAAAAGTAACTGTATCATTTCAAAAAAAGCGTTAAAATGTCGCCATAACTAACTAAATATTGACGAAAAATAAACGGCGTATACTTAGCCGAAAATCGTAACCGCAAATTAACTGTCCACAGTGGGCCGAACGTGGTATAATAGGGGTGTCATATTCGAACGTCAGAGGTTTGGCAAAATTACTCGTTGCAAATTTCTGACGTTTGTGGTATAATAAGTATACAGCAAACATAAAGATGGAGTCACACAGTTGAGGCGCATCTTTAAATCTGCCCAGACTTACTAAATATAAAAATTTGTGTAGCTAAACAGTGAAAGGAGAATCTTTAAAAATGAAAACAATTAAGGCGAAGATGATGGCCTTCATCCTCGCGGCGGTTATGGCAGTTGGGCTTGTTGGTTGTGGCGTTGACATCAGCGGAATCGGCCTTCCGACAGACCTTGTGCTCGAAAAAGGTGAAAGCCAGCAGTTGGAAATTCAGTACAGCACCAACAAAGAAGTCAGTACAGCGGAAGTAGCTGAGCTTGCTGAAAAGCTAACATTGGATTGGAGCAGTTCCGATGAAAGCGTTGTTACTGTTGATGATTCCGGTTTGGTGACTGCAGTTGGCGCAGGCGAAGCGGATGTGACAGTAACAACCGAAACAGCAAATATCAGTTCCACAACACATATTAAGGTCGTGATTCTTCCAACTGGAGTGTCTGCGCCCGAAAGCCTGGAACTTGAACTGAACGGCGAAGCAACGAAAGCACTAGATGCGAAAATGACTCCGGAAGATGCCACAGAAGTCAAGCTGACATATGAAAGCAGTGATGAATCTGTTGCAACGGTAGATGAAAATGGTAATGTGACTGCCGTTGGTGTTGGAGATTGCATCATTACCACTAAAATCGTAGCGGACACTTCGGCAACAAATGAAAGTGCTGATGTGGACAGCGAAATGCTGGTCGTTCCGGAAAACATGAGCGCCGAGACGAAAGTTACCGTGGTAAAGGTAATCGAATCCATCACATTGGACGACTCTGAAGGCATCTTGACCGTAGGCAATAAACACAAAATCGATGCGGTTATTGAACCTGAAGATGCGACCAATAAAACTGTCATATGGGAAAGTAGCGACGACAAGGTCGCGACTGTCGACGAGAATGGTAATGTAACTGCGCAGGGAACCGGGCAAGCCACAATTACAGCAAGCAGTCCGAATAGTGAAGCAAGTGCGAGTTACGAGCTTACTGTGCAGAATGTGACCTGCAGTTATTGTGGTGCTACAGGGCACACCAGTTCAAGTTGTCCCGTAAAGGCCGCCGACCAAAAGGCTGCGGCGCAGGCTTCTGGTGGAGGCTCCACCACATCGGGGGGCTCGTCCGGTGGCGGTTCCAGCGGCGGAACTTCTGCCCCTGCGCCGGCTCCAGCCCCAGAACCGGCACCAGCGCCTGACCCTGGTCCGAGCGACAGTGGCGGTAGTTCCGGCGGTATCTCTCATCCGGAAGCAGACATCCCAGGAGAAATCGTCACCGGCGGCGGGAATGGCGTAGGCGTAGATGCTCCGTAAATAAAAACAAGGTTGGCGTACCTACCTTTTAAATAAATGGTACTTTTCGTCGCGACCTGCGACAAACAAAAGGCAGCTCTCTGAGAAAGGGAGCTGCCTTTGCTTTGTTAATTGATGCGATATAGGAAAAGGGCTGGTATAATATAAAAGGTGATAATTCCAGCCAATTTGCTAAGCAAGACGAAGTGGATAGCAAGTTCGATGCTGAAACAATAGAAAAGGCAATACAGCACTATAACGATGAAAAATATGTTGCCAAAAGGAAAAAGTGTACGTAATATGACGAACAGGGAAAAAGTTGATGGCAAAGTATATGTAACAAACATTACATCAGATGAAATAATTGCTAAAGAACTAATTGAAGGTGGTCTTCACAAAATCGTATGTGATTGCGATTATGGAAATGGACATATATATCGCCAACAAACGGAAATATTTTCTCAAGAAGGATATGAAAATGTACTCAAAAAAGGGTATTTTATTGTCCCTGTGAAGGATTGAGAGCGTCTTTAGAATTAGCAATAATCTCAGCGTCAGATAGTGGGTTTTCTTTTCGATAGCAAAAGCTTAATTCTTTCACGTCTCCAAGTATTTTAAAAAGTGATTCACGAAGCAATTTCGTTTTTGCTGTATTCTCTGGAGTTCGGTATATCTGTTCTCCATTACTTTTCTTTCCGTTACGACGAACCTTATAGCAACAACGTCCTTCTCCATCATCACGTTTATCAATAATTGTGAGCGTTGCTTCACGCAATACGGCTTCCTTTAAGGGGCGATATTCATTCGGCATAGACTTATTTAAAGCTACTTTTAGATTCCAAATAAAGTTGCCGTTGCCATTAGAATTAACCTCAAAAAATGTTCGCAAGGCCTCGTCTGATTCCTTGAATCCATAAGCATTTACATACGTTTCTAACCGATGACTATCATTTGCCATGTCAAGAAAGGTTAAACAAGCGCCATAATACTTTGTTCCCTTATTAAGAGCGCGCAAGTCCTCAAATACAACAATATACTCGTGCCGATTAAATGAAAAGCGGAAAGCTGTAATATACCAATCATTAGCCCTTAAACTTTGTAGAAGCAGTTTTACGTTATCCAATACCATAAAGTCAACACGTCCTTTTAATATGCATAATAATGTGAGCGGTGCTGTGGTATAAAAAGTATATCCCATTCGGCAACCATCGTCAACTGAAGCCGGCGTCCTGTTTTCGCAGGACGCCATTTTTTATCATTTTGTTATCTTTATATGATGCGATGCAAAGTGCGCAATGGTATAATATATGTAGTTGGCCTGATGCAGCAGGCCTTCAAAACCAAGAAAGGAGAATACAAGCATGCCAAAAAAGCTCGGTACGCGCATTGCTTCAGGCCTTATTGCTGCCCTGATGTTCATGCAGACGGTCTCTTCGTCTGTGGTCACTGCCTACGCAGCTGACGTAACATCGGGCAGCGATGTTGTCTCTAGCGATGTGCAGTCCGATACTTCCGACGTCGATATCTTGAATACCGATGATGGAAGTGAAGGTGAGCAGACACCAAACGACGAAAGCCAGGCTCCAGAAGAGTCTGGCAATGACGAGAGTACGCCTGCACCTCAAGAATCGGCAACTCCAGAACCGACTGCCGTTCCAGTCGAAACTGCAGCGCCGACACCTGAAGCGACGGAAACTCCCGATGCTACAAATACTCCTACAGCAACACCGGAACCGACGGCAACTGCAACGCCTGACGCAACGGCAACACCCGAACCTTCCGCAAGTCCCACACCGACACCCACTCCCGAATCTGATGAAGAAGAGGAGGAAGTAAGTGAAGCTCTGCAGTCTGTTCTTGACATGATGGAACAACTGCCCGAATCGGTTGACGAAGTTGCGGAATATGATGAAGCACAGTGCGTTGCGCTGCGCCAGCTCTGTGACCAGTTACAGTTTGCGATTGCAGCATTGACGGATGAGGAAGCCGCTAAGGTTGACCTTGCCTATGTCGATGAACTGTACGCTGCTGCTATGGAGCGTTACAATTCCTTTGAGCGAGTTGACTTCAATCCGTTGGCTATTCTCGATGAGGAAACCGACACAAATGAAGTCAATATCGGCGATGAGGTTACTTTCTCTGTTTCTCTGAACCGCGATGATGTTGCGGTTCAGTACCAGTGGCAGAAAATGTACATGCCGCAGGGTGATGTGACAGAAGAAAGCGTATTCAATTACACGGATGCTGACGGCGAACAGTCTCCAACCTGGTATAACTATCTGGTAGGGGATATGTCGGAAGCTGAACTTCTCAATGAAAACCCGGATGCGACCTGGCAGGGCATGGAACTGTGGTTAGCCGCGCGTGATGCGTTAGATGCGATTGGCGAAACGTCCGACAGCTTAACGTTCGAGTGGAAGACCCGGAACTTTGCCTTGGAAGGCTTTGCCATTACTGCCGCTAAGGCCGAGGATGGCACAATCCAGTTTTTTGCTGATAAAGACGACGAGCACTATGTCGCTTCTATGAACGATGAGGGTGCTTATGCCTTTACTACAGCTGATACTGGAGAAAGCATCACCGATGAAAACTGGGTTGATATCGAAGGTGCTACCGAGTCTACTTACACCCACGTGGTGGATGAGAATGACCGGTATACGTCCTACCGTTGCCAAGTGACCATTGTTGATGAGACCTACCTCGCGGACCTCGAAGCCTACAAAACATCTGGTGCGGATGAAATGGCCACCGCAGAGAGCGCTGCTACAGCTGAACCAGAAACCGATGATACGGTTCTGTATTCTGCAAAGAAGACGCTGACTCTGCCTGAAACGACTGCTGAACTTTCCCAGAAAGTTGTTGCTCGTTTCTTCAGTATGTCTCGTGCCAGCGCATCTGGCCCGGTACTGTCCAATGATGCCCAATGGGTCGTTGGTGTCAACTCCAACTATGAGTACATCACGGCTGATATGTACGCTATGACGCAGCAATGGCTGCAGGAAGGGCGTATTACCCAGCAACAGGCGGATATGTACTGGACAAAGCTGGACTATTCTGTTGCTCATACAGCGAATGTTATCGATAAGGTGACAGGTTTGCCAACAGGCGAAACACGGCAATATATTGGTTTTACCTTAACTGACGGTAACAAGATGGAAGTGTTGAGCGACTGGTATGGTAAAACTGTTTATTTCCGGCAGTCTGGTTCAACTGGTACAGGAACCGCCATTGAGGTCCCAGCAAAAACGAGCGAGGGTGCGGCCGGAGAACAATACAAACGTGCAGTAACAATTATGTCTGCATATATTTCTGATGCAGGCACCCCTTATCGTGGCGGCATCCAAAGCGTTGGAAACAATTGTTATTACGATGATGATACTCATATCACCATGTATACAGTTGAGGTCAATAAGTTCAATGCTGACCCAGACAAGTATCTAATGGACGCCGAGGGCAACTACCGCATGGATTCGTTTACCTGGGGGCCTGGCGTCTATGACGAACCTGACATTTCCGGTAAAGCCTTCTGGGCACTGCAAAGCTATATCGCCGAAGGCTATGGCATGATGATTGGCCACGACACCATGTATGGTTATGCCGGCGCCTACACTGACGCCTGGGGCGATGTGAATGGTCCGTGGCATTACTACGGACAGGACCCGGCGGGTAACTGGCACTATCCTGGTGATGGCTGCTCTACCACAACTGGCCAGAATGGGTATACGGTTCACCAGGTAACACTGGAGAACCGGAATGGGTCACGGTACACCTATCATATCGTTCCAATTGACCCCAACGATACAACGACGCGCTATTATAATGTCAACCAGTGGAACCCCAACTGGGGTCATTGGAACATGAATGCGCTGATGGGCCAGAACAACGCGAATACGGAGTCGTTCAACATCCTCGGCGGAAATGACGCCGATGGTGGTGACTATGAGTTTTTTATGGCTTACAGCTATGGCGACCCGTATAAGATTCCTTCTAAAATCATGTCTTCTGGTGGTTCTCATTTGAGTCCTAACTACAAGACAACTATGTATGGTAGTGACCTTCTGAGAATTAAGTCTTATCCTTATTCTCATAGTGAAGCACTGAATCGTGCGAAGTATCGTACACCAACCAACTACCCATTTGATTTCCAGGGTGTAGGAACTACACTTGGTGCTCAGCAAACGCATAGTAATATGCAAGTTGCCTTTGGCACGATTTGGGTAGAATACGCCAATAACAGTGGCTCGGCATCCCTTGGCAATGGCAAGCTGATTACACCGACAGTCGACGGAAAGACTGGCACCAACAACTTCTACTTGGCTGGTGACGGCAACTTCCTGATGAACCAAATCGGTCACTTGCCAGAAAACCGCTTTACGAAACCCGAGGCCCAACTTCTGGTCAACACCATCATGTACATCTCGCAGCGGAAGCAGTGCGAAGTTTGCCAGAGTGAACAGAATGGTGACCAGATGAGCCATTTCGTCCATCGCATCAATAATGTAAACGCAAAAACGATTCTTGATGCTTTGGCCAATGGAGGAAGTTTCTGGTATCCACTGGACGATTGCTATATGTTGACTAATAACCTTGATTTGTCTAAGCTTTATGGCAATGACTGGCAAGGCATTAAAAACTTTATGGGTCACTTTAGCGCAGATGTTTATACCGTAACACTTCCTTCGAGTGGAACACCTTTGTTCATTCAAGATGATACCCCTGCCGGCAAGTACAATACCGGCAGCGCAAATGGCTGGAACCTCGGCAATGTACTGGAAGATTCAGCAGTACAGAATGTTGTGAAAACCAGCGACAAGGGAACGCGTACGACTGGTGTTGCACGTGTTTTGGGGTATCTGCCAGACCTGTTTGAAACCACAGATGTAGATTATAACGGTTATACTGTTCATATCTACGGCCGAGAGAACGAAGCTATGCTTCCAGAAGATGCTGATTTTAGCTGTGTTGTCAATTCTGATGACAAGTATATTATCAGTAACTTGCCACCAGTATACGCAGGCGCCGATACGATTTACCGAGCACGTGTCTATGACAGAAGTGGCAATGAAGTGACTCAATACGGGCCAATTATTGCTAAAGTTCCAAGAAGCTTCTGGGACACCGACATGACGGTTCCCCTCGAACTCATTGAACCCGAAGCAACTCCAATTGCGGATTATCGCTACTGGGAAGGCCCGACTGACCATGTTATGACGGGTAGTGCATTTATTGCAGATGCACGTATCAGTGACAGTGATATTGTATGGTATTACCGAATCATTGAAGGGAATAGCGCAGGCAATTGGGTGCGAATTGGCAATCCAGGTGCCAGCTTTACCACTTCTGATGGTGCTGTTACCGGTAAGGTTAATGCTACGGTATATAATCCTGCCACTGAGAGCGGCATCCCAGCCACATCAAGTGATGTCGCTCTAAGTTTCCTTGCGTGGACAGGAAATCGTATCCAATTGAAAACCGAGTACACATATAATGGCAAGGTTTATACTACGCTTGATGAGGGAGTTGCTGTTGAAGGAGCCAATGGCTATATTGATATTGAACAGCGTCCCATGTATGTCATTCAAGCGTTTGACAAGCGTGTGAATGTTGCTTCTGACGCCGAATTTGTTTTCGAGGCCGATTTCTGGAAAGGTTTAGATGAAGGTCTTACCTATGAAATCCAGTATCGCGGACTTACAGGTAGCTGGAAACCCATCGAAGGCGATTCGCTTTTCCCAGATGGAAGCTACGAGGTTCAAGAAGAATCCTCCACTTCTACACAATGGGAAGATGGCGTTTGGGTACCAACAGCAAATTTCTGGAAACCAGAAACAACAACGCCTAACTCTGAAGTAGCGGGTAAACATACCACTATTAAACTGACATTGCTTGATTGTCCAATGGACTGGGATTCGTTTGATTTCCGTGTTGTATTTCGGTACCAGTACAATGCTCAACGTACTATGCAGGGGACAACTGACACAGCAAACAATCAAGTAACAAGTCGTACTGGACACCTGATTGTTGTTCCACCAACCATTAAGTTGACAGACCTGAAAGCACAGGCATTGTTGCTGAACGAATCTGACCCGTCAAACGGTAATGTCGTTTGGACTTCTGAAATGGATACACCGCCCAATGATGGTCGTGCAACCACGGAAGTTCCTCTCGACACCTTTGATGTCGGCTATGATGACCGCGATGGTCAATTTGTTGTGACTGGTCCGGCAAACGACAATAAGGCAGTTTATACAACAAAGATTACTTTCACTGGCAATAAAGATAATTTGCCGACCATTACTTGGCAATATCAAAATGATTTGAACGAAGCGGTAAACTCTTTCCACCCAGTGGGAAGTCCTATTACGCCTTCGTATGACGATGTTGGTGAAGTAATTGGAAATCTGGACGTACTGTGTACTGCAGATGGCGGTAACGGTGTGATTCCTGCACTTGAAGAAGTGTTCCTGGAAAACGGTACGCCATATTATAAGTTCAAAGGTTATATTACTTTGGACGCCGTTTATCCGACAGACCCGGCAAATCAGGATTCGGATGAATTGACTGAATGGAATTTGGTAACGAGTCTGCATATTGACTCCGCGACCAATCCTATGGATTTCGGGTCAACGCACTTCTACTTTAATGTCCTTGGGCAGCTGCGTTATATTAAGGGCTGGGATGGAACCCGACTGAAGTCTTACTGCGAAGCACAAGCTTATGCATTCAACTTCAATCGTGATGCTGACCCGGTAACCCTCTATGAGGGGTCCGAATATCGCAACTATGGCGCTGAGTTGGTGCTCGATTACAACATCAGTATCCGCGCTAATGACCCTAACAAGAACGAAGATATCACAACGGCAAATGGTAGTCCCAAGAATCTGGATACGTTGTTGAACGAAATTCCAGAACTTCGCGACGCACGTAATGCCGGTGCGGCAATTTACAACTATAAGCTCCTTGACATTATCGCGCCAAATGGACTTCGGTACGCTGAAACGTATTTCATTGCCGGTCATGATGTAAATGACCGCAGTGGGATTCATTCGCGTGATACTATTGTGATTGACCATAATATTACAGATACGTCTGGACATAACTTCGATTACTATTTTGGAATCGATGAGTCTAAAGCGTTCTTGAATCAAAATGGCCAAGTGCAAGGTATTGCGTTCTATTCTAAGTCTGGCAATCCCATTTCCAAGAATACATGGCAGTGGTTCTGGCGCAATGCAATCTACTATGTTTGCTACGATGGAAAATCTGACTTGGGTGACCAGGTTTATTTCTACATCGACGAACAAGGCCTGCAAAATGTGAATGCATCCTTCGGCGCTAACAATGCGCAGAATCCATATTCTGAGTGGACTGCACCTATTGAAGGCACATACGAAATTGAGTTGAACGGTGCTGGTGGTTTTGCTGCTGGTGGACGCACAATTTTAACCGTAAAAGCCGAGGAAGGCGCAAAACTGTATTTTGTTGCAGGTGGCGCAGGAGCGGATGCAGACCAAGACGACAACTACTTGGTTTCTGGTCATCGAACAAGCGGTGGCTATAACGGTGGTGGAAATGGCGGTCTTGGAATGCGAACCGGCAACTACAATGAAGGCGGACATGGAGAACCATACGTCTTTATTGGTTCCAGTGGCGGTGGTGCTACTACTGTTGCAGTTGGTCTGATGGGAAATGGTAAGATTGCCGACTATGGTGACGAATCCACAGCATCACAATACTTTTTAGGTGTTGCAGGCGGTGGCGGTGGAAATGCCCATAGTGCCGCAGGCGCACGGCCAGCATTTGTTTTTGAATACTGGGTTGTTAACAGCAATACACCAGGCGCTGTGCCGATTGGAGATAATTACTATAGGGGACAAACTCCAAATGCTGATGGCAAAGCAACTATCCTGCCTAGCGGGACCCCATATATGGCAGGTAGTTGGGACGGAAGTACGATAAGCGCTGTCGGCGGTCCAAACGCTAACACAACATACTTTGGATATGAGGGCTCCGGTTCATTTGGCCAGGGGGCAAATGGCGGTGATTTCTCTGGAATTCAAGGCGTTTGGTCTCATATCAATGGTCCGGCCGGTGGTGGCGGCGGTTGGTATGGCGGATGGGCTAACCCAAAGTACTATCTAACCGAAAACGGTACAAATCAATCGTGCGATGCTCCCTCTGGTGGTGGACTAAGTTATGTGGCTAACAATGGCCGAACATTCACTACTTCCACGGGCAAAAAAGTCACCATAGTAAGCTCCACGATGTATGATGGCACAGGCAGTGACGCGTATGTTGCAGGTTCGGCTTCTATTCGCATGGTTGACTTTGGTGACCGGCGCTTCAAGCGTAATGGCAAAAATGCATTTGACACTGCGTATGAAGATACGGGCGCTGTGAACCATTTTGCAACGGTCAAAATTTCCGCTGCGAATAAGGTTTATGATGGTCAACCGAACGTAGCAACCGTTTCTGTCGTTGACACAGACGGTGATATGGCAACGGTTCTGGCCAATGCCAAAATTACCTATAGCAACAACTATGGAACCGTAACACAGGCAATCAATGCATCCACAGACGCAGAAATGTTGCCGCTGAATACGACAGGTTCGTATGCAGCCACGGTAACTGTGTCGGCACCTGGATATACCATTGAGTATGTGTACGAAAATACCATTCCTGGTTTGACGTATGCGTCTAAGGGATTGCCTGCATCCGGTGATGGCGATACGGTCTATTTTGACATCTATCCTCGCGGTTTGGATGTCGCTGGTTCTTCCACTCGTGAATATAATGGAATGGCACTTGCTAAAGTGACTAACCTGAAGATTACGGATGGTATTGTACCAGGCGATACTGTATCTCTTGCAACAACAACTGCATTTGGTTACTTTGTGGATGAGGGTGGCAATGAATGGAGCCATGTCGGCAAACATAACATTGACCTGATTACGCAAGTAGACCTTGTCAATTCGAATGGTAACTACTATGTAGCCAATTGGAATGTGTCTGGCGAAATTACAGCACGACCATTGCATCTGCACAGTTTGTATCATGATACGCAGAAGTATTCACAGCAGTATGATGTTCTTGCTCAACCTTTGGGCGAAGGAAAACAGCTGACGGATACAGTTTCGTACAATGATGAAACCATGACAGTTGAAGAGTTCTATGACACCTTGCTTGCTGGTGAGCGTGTCACAACGGACACAACCCGTTACATGGCTGACCAGTTCCGCAATTATGAGGAACAAGTCAAAGAACCTAACAACTACCGTGGTTACGATAATACGACAGATGCAACGATTTCCAACATCAGTTTGGATAATATCGTTGTTGGAGACACTGTAAAGACTGACAAAGAGGAATACGCCGGCACCTATGCAACAATGAATGCAGGTGAGGAGCTGGTCGGTAAAGACTCGAACGGTGATAATGGCACTATTAAGCCGAGTTCCGGTGACGAGAACCGGTACTGGTGGCTGGACGAAAATGTCATTACCCGTACAGAAGACCTGACACTCGTAAACAACGAGTATGGCGACTATTATATCGCTGACGAAGATTATTCCGGTGCCATTTATCGCGCAGGCGTCATTGCAATGGTCAAGGGCCAGCAGCTGATTTATGGCGAGGGCCTTGATGAAGTTCCCTACACAGATGATGTGTATACTTCTACGACCGGTTCCAGCAGCTGGCTGACTATCGCTGGTCTGATAGGCACTGACGAACTCCGCATGGAAGACTGGACAGGAAAGTACAAGAACGAGTTCAAGTATGACCTGCTTCCGGAAGACGATACGCCTGTTGGCGATTATCCCATTACCTATATCGGACTGAACGAGGATAACTTCCCAGTTCTGTCCAACTACATCGTACAGGTCGACGAATCCTTCCTGAACGTTAACCCGCGCCCGATTCGTATTTCCGTCAATGAATCCCTCAAGGATTACGGCGACGAGAATCCGGCATTTACATCCGTATTCAGCTATAAGCTGTCTCTGGAGGGGGAAGACGATTATCAGGTAATTGGTAACGATGCGACTGACAAGTATGAAGACATGACGCTGGTGGCCGGTGATACGATTGCCGATGTCATTGAAGTGTCTGACAATGTTGGCGGTCTTGAACCCATTGCTATGGAGGATGGACGCAGCAACATCCCGTACCTGTCTGATGCTGAGACCAACAGCGACGTTATCTATGTCGATGAAATCTCTGAGACCTGTGAATACTGCTCTGAGCGTGATGGCAAGGAACGCAATCACTTCCATCTTGGCGGATATGCGGTTTGGGTTAACGATAATGCCGCGAACGGCAATACATTGACCGTCAAGACCGTTACCAATATGTATGGTGAACAGGTCCAGAACTACTCGCTCAACTACGTACAGAACATCCTGAAGATTCATCCTCTGTCCATTACCATCATCCCGGATGACAAGGAAATGGTTTACGGCACTGCCAACGAGCCGGCACTGACCTATACGCTCGAAGGCCGCCGTGTAAAGTGGGATGACCTGTCGGATGTGAAGCTGGTCCGTGATGCTGGCCGTGATGTGTATGACGGCTATGTGATTCGCGTTGACAGCTACAACAACTCTGACAACTACATGGTCGATGTTGAGACCGGTATCTTCAAGATTACCCCTGCTTACCTGATGGTTACGCCTGACCACCATACCAAGTATTATGGTGACCCGGCGCCTGATTGGAGCATCGGTATTACTGGTTTCAAGTATGATGACACTGTTGATTCCGTCTTCGTAGAAGGCCGCGATGCAGGACGTGTTGTTGACGATGCCTTCGATTATATCAAGGCTTCTGTTGGCAATTACACTTTCAATGTGGATGAGACTTCTCTGGAGATGATTCCGAACCAGTTCGGCAACTTCAACTATGTCATCACCCAGAACCCGTCTTCGCTGCGCATCATCCCGCGCCCGATTACCATTGAGGCCGGTGGTTGGAGCAAGCCGTATGGCACGCCTGACCCCGAACATACCGTGCTCATCACGGATGACCTGACTGGTAAGACTGGTACGAGCGGTACTGACCCGAATGTTTGTGTGGACCCTGAGAATGCGCCTATCACATTCGATTTGAGCCGTGCAGATGGCGAAGAAGTGGGCGTCTATCCGATTTATGTGTCTGCGGCAGAAAAAGAACTGGGTCATGACCCTGGCTGCCACGGCGAAATCGATGGGCTGAATACCAACTACACCATTACCTATATTCCTGACAATGACATTATTTATCGTGCCGATGAACTGATTGGTATTGTCAGCGACCATACCCGTTACTACGGCAACGCCATCAATAACTACATTGAAGGCGACCAGGATTCCATCACTTACTACATCGGCGGCACGGAAGTCACACCTGAAGAAGCCGGTATCATTTCTGACCCGAACTTCCAGCACACTGACCTCCAGACCAGTTCTGTTGGCTCTTATGCCATCTATGCAACTGGCGTCGAAAGCAGCAAGTATGACATTACCCTGTATCCCGGATATGTCACCGTTATCCCGCGTCCTGTGACTGTCATTGCCCAGGACAACGAGAAGATTTACGGTGACGACGACCCGACCATCGACTTTATCATCCATGACGGCCACAGCGAAGACGGCGAGACCTACTACGTCGGCGACGAAGTGACCGAAAAGGTGGGCGATGAGGTCCGTGTACAACCTGGCGACCTGCCTGGTGACGTTCAGCGTCAGCCTGGCGAGGATGTAGGTGTCTATGACATCGACATCAATAACGTCAGCCCGTACAGTGAAGATGGTAAGATGAACTACGACATCCGCTTTGTGGATGCTGATTTCACAATCAAGCCCGCAACGCTGCTTGTCCAGGTCATGGGTGGATACAAGAAGACCTACGGTGAGGAGAACCCGACGTTTGGCGCCAATATTACTGGCTTCAAGCGCGAAGATACTGCCGAAACCGTCCTGACCGGTGAAGTTGGTTTTGCGACCATCAGCACCGTGACAACGCCGGTTGGTAAGTATATCGTTTCTGCCAAGCCTGAAATCGAGCTGGAAGATGGACAGATGCATCGCGGTTCGAACCTTGAAGTCCTTCCGAACTCCAATGGTTTGTACAACTACGAAATCGTCTATCTGGATGGCGATATCACCATCAGCCCGCTGCGGCTCCAGATTATCATTGACCACCTGAAGAAAGTGTACGGTTCTGCCGACCCGACCTTTACTTACACGATGCGCAAGATTGATGGCAGCATTGGAACGGTCATTGACCCGGAGAACAGCCCGCTGAACCTGACCCTGACTCGTACACCCGGCGAAAATGTTGGCAAAGGCGATATCGTCGATGGCGAACACGCTGGCGCTTACACTATCACTGGTACCTACGACAACCCGAACTATGAAGTCGAAATCATTGACGGTTCGCTGACCATCGTTAAGGCAATCATCACTGTTACGGTTGATGGAGGCTATACGAAAGTCTATGGCGACCCGAACCCTGAATTTGGTGTTGTTTATGATGGATTTATCGGTTCTGAGGGTCACCCCGACCTGACGGGTACTGGTATCCATGATGACGAGTCCGTAATTCGTGGTGACCTCATTATCGAATGCTTCGATGCAGACGGTAATCCGGTCGATGAAAAGACTCATACCGGTCTGTACCCTGTCAACGACGATAAATCTACTCTGGAAGCCGACAACTACGAGTTCCGCTATGTGAATGGCGATTTGACCATTACCAAGAAGCCGCTCGTTGTGGTCGTTGACGACCAGGAGAAGATTTATGGCGAGGAAGACCCGCCGACGTTCACTTGGCATCTGGAGAATCCGGAAGACCTGGTTGACGAGGATGACATCCGTCATATCGACGTCACCACGGAACGCCCGGATGCTGGAACAGAGCCTGGCGAACAGGTCGGTGAGCACCCGATTACCGGTGAGGCCGAACCGATGCAGGATTACGAAATCACCGTGATTCCTGGCACCGAGACCATTAAGCCCGCGACGATTGTTGTCACGGTCCTGCCGGACAGCAAGTATTACGGTGAGGATAACCCGATTCCGGAAGTCACCATCACTGGATATAAGCGTGGCGATGCGATTGATGACATCGGTGGCGAAGAAGCCCTTGTCATTGATAATGAGGCAGAGAAGTGGAGCCCCGTTGGCGGCGGTTCTATGGAGGATGGCAAATACCGTGTTTCCGCTGAGGATTCGGTATTCAGCAACCCGAACTATGAATTCGTTTACATTGACGGAACTCTTGAAATCCTGCCGCTGACTATCCGTATTATCGTTGATGACGCCGAGAAGGTTTACGGCACATTTGACCCGGATGAATTCACCTGCCATTTCGATGTTGCCGATGAAAACGGCAATCCGTATGAAGCAAGTGATGAGCAGCTGGAAGCGGTTCGCACCGGCTTGCATCTGGTAACGGTCCGTGTACCTGGCGAAATCGTTGGTCAGTATCCGATTCGTGCCGGATACACTGAAGTTGATAACTTCATTATCACCAGTGTTGATGATGGCACATTCACCATTACGCCTGCTGAGCTTGTTATTACAGCTAACAGCGCAATGAAGGTGTATGACGGTACTCCTCTGACAGATAGCGGATACAAGGCCGAAGGCCTGGTTATCAATGAGACCCTGGGCATTCATGATACGCTCGAATCGGTCACCGTGACTGGCTCGCAGACGGAAGTCGGCAAGAGCCCGAACGTACCGAGCGATGCTGTCCTGAGCCTGCAGAATGGGTCCAACGGCAACCGGAACTATAACATCACCTACGTTAATGGCGTGCTAGAAGTCGTTCCGACCGAACAGGTGAACATTGAGAAGACCGCTGACCGCGAAATTACTACGGATGGCGAGATTGTCACTTACACCATTAAGGTTACGAACGCAACTCTGCATGACCTGACCAACGTCAAGGTTGAGGACACCAATAACTTCGCTGGTGCTATCACGATTCCTGACAATGCCGAATACAGCTATGATAACGGCGTCTTTACCATCCCGAGCCTGCCGAGCGCCCAGAACGGTAACAACTCGTTTGAGATTGTTTATACCTACACTGTACGTCCGGAAGACCACGGCACGGATGGTAACGATACGCTGACGAACAAAGCTGTTATCACGGACATGACGATTACCGACGGTACTGAACCTGACCCGGATTGGTTTGACGAAACACCTGATGTCGATGTCGATATTATTCGCCATGATATTGAGGTCGTTAAGTCCGCTGATAAGGAGATTGCTGCTGCTGGCGATGTCGTCACTTACACGATTTCTGTGACCAACACTGGTAATGTTCAGCTGAATAACATTGTTGTCTCCGATGACAATAACTTCGCTGGAAACATTGTCCCGCTGCGTTCGGCCGGTTCTACTTACAATGAGGAAGACGGAACCTGGACGATTGCAAAACTGGGCGTTGGCGTTACAGTCAATATTCGTTACACCTACACGGTGGCTCCTGACGACCTCCCGAATGAAGTCCTTGAAAACGTTGCCACAGGTACCGTTCCACCAAGCGATAACATTCCTGAGATTGAAAAGCCTTCCAATGAGGTTGACGTGCCCCTGATTGGCCGGTCCGTAGCTATCACGAAACGTGTTGACAAGAACCAGGTCTATGAAGGCGATACAGTCACTTACACTCTGCATATCGTCAATGATGGCACGGTTGATTTGAGCAATCTTACTGTAACTGACGATTCGAATGCACTCGGTATCTTGGTGCCGGTACCTGGCACAGGATATACCTATCGTGATGGTAAGTTCGTAATTGACTTCCTGGCGGTTGGTGAGAGCATCGACATTACTTACAAGTATACAGTTGTTCAGAACGACCCGACCGTGATTGAGAACATCGCTACCGTGCATGTGCCGGAAGGAGATACCGGGACCGATGCAGATGACCCGTTTGATGTTCCTTCCAACCCCGTTGAGGTTGAAGTCATCAAAGACGGTCTGACTGTTGAGAAGAAGGCGGCCGAATCCATTGTGGGTGTTGGTGAAGACATTCACTACACCATCGTTGTAACCAATACCGGAACGACAACCCTGCATAACATTGTTGTGAAGGATACGACTTCTGGTGCTGGCGAGACTGTCAACACAACGGCCGGTAACGTTAGTTATGATGCAGATGCACGTGAATGGACATTTGCCGATGAACTGCTTCCGGGTAATTCCTTCGCTGTAACTTATACCTATACTACAGTTGAAGCCGATGAGGTTGCTGGTAAGGTAGAGAATACGGCGGTGGCGACCGGACGCAATCCAGGCGGTAACCCTGTGCCGAGTAACCCTGACGACGAAGATGTAGTAGTAAGCGAAACTCCAGAAGCCATTCTGGACATCGAGAAGCGCGTTGATAAGGAAACGGCAATGGTTGGTGATGTGCTGACCTATACGCTCCATATCACGAACTCCGGTGACGCTACTGCTTATAATGCCATCGTTGAGGATTACTTCAATGGTGTTGGCGAACCAGTCAAGGCAGATGGCGATGGCTATACTGTTATGGATGACGGTAACTTCCTGATTCCAGAACTGGCGGCTGGCGAGTCCATTGACATTACTTACACCTACACGGTCCAGGAAGGTGACAAGGGCACAATTGATAACATCGTTGTTATTGTTCCCGAAGAACCTCCTGTGGACATTGAGAAGGAAGCCGATAAGAATATTGCTGCGGTGAATGAGGTCGTAACCTACACAATTACGGTCACAAATACCACCGATGAAGCGAAGGAAAACCTGACCGTCACGGATAGCAATAACTTTGTTGGTGAAATCGTCGCGACCGATGGTAGCGGGTATGTCTATAACGGTGACCGCACATGGACCATCGCTCACCTGGATGCAGGCGCTTCTATCGAAATCGTGTATACCTACACGATGCAGAGCGAAGATGCCAGCACTATCGTGAACCAGGCCGATGTGACCTACACTGAAGATGGAGAGCCTATTACTATTGAGTCCAACCCCGTCGAAGTTGATAAGCCTGTTGAAGGTGAAGTCACCATCGTCAAGAGTGCAGACAAGACGATTGCACGGCCTGGCGAAGTCGTGACCTATACTGTTACGGTTCACAATGGTAAGACCGTCGATGCACAGAATGTTGTCGTCACTGACGCCAACAACTTTGCAGGAACCATCACCGGCGTGGATGGAAGCGGATATCGTTTCGAAAACGGACAGTTTGTCATTGATGAGCTGAAATCTGGTGCAAGTGTAACACTGCATTACACTTATACCGTTGAGCCCGGCGATGTTCCGACCGAACTTTTGAAGAATATTGCGACAGCTCATGTGCCAGGCACGAATCCAGAAGACCCGAATAATCCGGGACAAGGTATTGACCCCGAAAAGCCGATTGACCCTGACCAGGATGTCCCGTCTAATGAAGTCGTTGTCGAGGTACCTGGCGATGAAACGACAACTGATATTCCCGAAAAGGGCGAATTGGTTGTCGTGAAAACCGTTGATAAGACGGAAGCCCAAGTTGGTGACGTATTGAACTACACCGTCACTGTCTCCAATACTGGTAATGGTGACCTGAATGACATTACGGTCTCCGACTACTTCGATGGCCACGGCACACTGGAATACATCCCGTCCATCGGTATTTTGCCGAATGGTGATGGAACGTATCACATCGCTAAGCTGCCTGCTGGCGCCACGATGGAACTGCATTTCCGCTACACTGTAGTAGAAGCAGATATTCCTCTGGTTCTGAATGCGGCTGTTGCTGAACCCAATATTCCTGTCGAACCCGAGAAGAGCGCGGACAAGAAGTTTGCTCCGGTCAATGACGTTATCACCTACACGATTACCGTGCGGAATAATGATACTGAAGCCAAGGAGAATCTGACTGTTACCGACACCAACAACTTTAAGGGTGAAATCACCCCGATTGAGGGTGAGGGCTACACCTACAATGGCGACCATACCTGGACGATTGACCGCATTGAGGCTGGTGGCGTTATCGAAATCCACTACACCTACACGGTGCAGAGTGACGACGAAACAACATTGGTCAACGATGCAAACGTCAATTATCTGGAAGATGGTGGCGAGGTCAATATTCCGACCAATACAGTAACTGTTGAGGTTCCGGAACCTGGCCATGTGACCATCCATAAGGAAGCCGATAAGAAAGAAGCTAAGCCGGGAGAAATTGTTACTTACAATGTGACGGTTCATAACGGCAAGGACTTCGATGTGCATGACGTTGTGGTGACCGATGCCAACAACTTTGCTGGTGAAATCACTGGCGTTGACGGCGCCGATTACCGGTTCGAGAATGGACAGTTCGTTATTGACACAATCGCGGCAGGTGCAGATGTCATTCTGACCTACACCTATACCGTAGAGATTGCCGATGTACCGACTCATATCCTCGAAAACGTCGCCACGGCACATGTGCCTGGCACAAATCCTGAAGACCCGAACAACCCTGGCCATGGTGTTGACCCAGACCGCCCGATTGACCCCGATGAGGATGTTCCGTCCAATAAGGTAGAGGTTGAGGTGCCGGGTGACGAAACCGAGACCGAGGTTGGAGAAGGCAAGCTGGAAATCACCAAGACTGTTGATAAGACGGTTGCGAGCGTTGGTGATACACTCCAGTATACGGTTACAGCAACCAATACAGGCGATGCTGCTCTCGAAAATGTGACAGTTGAAGATGTCTTTGGCGGTCACGGAACCCTGACCTTTGTATCTGCTGATGATGGCGTAACTCGTAATGAGGATGGCACCTTCAGCATTGCAAGTCTGGGTGAGGGTGAGAGCAAGAACATCCACTTCAGCTACGTTGTGGTTGAGGCGGATGCGCCGGAAGTCCTGAATGCTGCTGTAATTGTGCCTGAAATCCCGCCTGTGGAACCCGAGAAGACCGCTGACAAGACCATTGCGCAGGTCGATGAAGTTGTGACGTATACCATTAAGGTTACGAACCACGATGATGAGGCCAAGCAGAATGTGCTTGTCACTGATACCAACAACTTCGCTGGCGAAATCAACGCCACCGATGGAGATGGTTATGTCTATAACGGTGACCACACCTGGACGATTGCTGAAATTGGCGCCGGTGAGACCATCAATATCGTGTACACATACACTGTCACGACAGAAGATGAGACCATCATGACCAATGAAGCAACTATCCACTACACTGATGAAAGTGGTGAGCACCATATCCCGGCAGACCCGGTCGATGTCGAGAAGCCCGAAATTGGTGAAGTCACCATTGTTAAGGCTGCCGACAAGACAGAAGCCAAACCCGGCGAAGTCGTAACCTACACCGTCACCCTGCACAACGATAAGGGCTTTGATATTTACAATGTCGAAGTCACCGATACCAATAACTTTGCTGGTTCGATTGAGGGCCAGGATGGTGATGGATATCGGTTCGTTGATGGTAAGTTCATCATTGATGAGCTGAAGGCAGGGGAGAGCATCACGCTCACCTACACCTACACCGTACAAATCGCTGATGTCCCGACTGAGATTCTTGATAACTTCGCAACGGCATTCGTGCCTGGCACGAACCCGGAAGACCCCGAGAATCCTGGACAGGGCATTGACCCCGACCGTCCGATTGACCCGGATACTGAAATCCCGTCTAACGAGGTTGAGGTTCTGGTACCTGGTGACAGCACCGAGACGGAAATTCCCGAACCTGAAATCGTCATCACCAAGAGCGTGGATAAGGATGTCGCCGAAGTTGGAGATACCCTGAACTACGAGGTCAAGGTGAGCAACGAAGGAACGGGCGATGCCGAGAACGTGCTCGTCAAGGACTTCTTTGGCGGTCATGGAACGCTCAATTATATCGGCCAGAACGGCGTGACGGATAATGGTGATGGGTCTTATACCATTGCTTCTGTGCCAGCCGGCAAGTCTTACACACTGCGGTTCACATATGTGGTCGTGGCAGAAGATGCGCCGATGGTGCTGAATGCGGCGGTTGAAATTCCTGAACCGGAAATCCCAGTTGACCCTGTTAAGACCGCAGACAAGAATGTTGCCAAGGTTGATGAAATCGTTACTTACACCATTGCGGTGACTAATAACGATACAGTCACCAAGGAAAACCTGACTGTCACGGATTCTAACAACTTCGCGGGCGAAATCAACGCATCGAATGGAGACGGCTACGTTTATAACGGTGACGGAACCTGGACAATTGCGAAGATTGAACCTGGTGAAACCATTGACATCGTCTATACCTACACTGTCAAGGCCGAGGATGAGTCTACGCTCGTGAACCAGGCCGAGGTTGTGTACACGCAGGATGGCGAGGAAATTACGATTCCGACCAATCCGGTCGAAGTCGAAAAACCAGAAGATGGCGAAATCACTATTGTGAAGAGCGCGGACAAGACGATTGCTTACCCGAACGATGTTGTTACCTATCAGGTCACGATTCATAACGGCAAGCCTACCGACGTCCACAACGTCACAATGACGGATTCCAACAACTTTGCTGGTGAGATTTCCGCTGTGGATGGTTCTGGCTACCATTACGAGGATGGCAAGTTCATCATTGATACGATTCCGGCTGGTGAGAGTGTTACTCTGACGTACACTTATACGGTTCAAATCGCCGATGTTGATACCCACTTCCTCAAGAACATTGCAACGGCTCATGTGCCTGGCGAAAACCCGGATGACCCCGGCGAGGACATTCCTTCTAATGAGGTCACCGTGGAAGTGCCTGGTGATGAGACCGAGACCGAGATTCCTGACGGCAAACTGATTGTCGAAAAGACAGTTGATAAGGTAACCGCAGAAGTTGGAGATACCCTCAATTATACAGTGAAAGTCAGCAACACTGGCGACACTGCACAGGAGAATATCCTGATTGAGGACTTCTTCGATGGCAATGGTGAACTTGTTTACATCCCGACAATTGGTGTGACCGTCAATGGTGACGGAACTTACAGCATCGCACGGCTTCCCGCTCATTCTTCTATGACTCTCCGCTTCACCTACACGGTTGTGGAAGGAGATGCTCCGGAAGTTCTGAACGCAGCGGTTGTGACGCCTGAGAAGCCGCCGGTCGAACCTACCAAGAGCGCTGACAAGCAGTATGCTTATGTCGATGAAATCATCACCTACACCATCTCGGTGTTCAATGGCGATGATGAAGCCAAGCAGAATTTAATTGTCACCGATAACAACAACTTTGCTGGTCCGATTGATGCAACAGATGGCGATGGATACGTCTATAATGGCGACCGTAGCTGGACTATTGCTGAGATTGGAGCTGGGGAGACCGTCAATATCACCTACACCTACACGGTGCGTGAAGAAGATGAATCGCTCCTGACTAACACGGCAGATGTTGAATACGATGAGGATGGCGAGCATATTACGATTCCTACGAATCCGGTTGATGTGCCTGTCATTGAACCTGGCTCTGTCACCATTCATAAGGTGGCTGACAAGCAAATCGCCAAACCGGGTGAGACCATCACTTACAACGTGACGGTTCATAACGGCAAGGATTTTGATGTGCATGACGTTGTGGTGACGGATGCTAACAACTTTGCTGGTGAAATCACTGGCGTGGATGGCGCCGATTACCGCTTCGAGAATGGACAGTTCGTCATTGACACTATCGCGGCAGGTGCGGATGTCACTTTGACCTACACCTACACCGTAGAGATTGCCGATGTACCTACTCATATCCTCGAAAACATCGCCACTGCACATGTACCTGGCACGAACCCAGAAGACCCGAACAACCCCGGTCACGGAATTGACCCCGAGAAGCCTATCGACCCCGATGAGGACATCCCGTCCAATGAGGTGGAAGTTGAGGTTCCGGGTGACGAAGTCGAAACTGAGGTTCCGGATATTTCTCTGACGAAGACGGTGGATAAGGAAGAAGCTCGTGTGGGTGATACTCTGAACTACACAGTCTCCATCAAGAACAGCGGTGACGCTGATGCTGAGAATGTTCTGGTCAAGGAGTTCTTCGATGGACTCGGCGAACTGGTTCTGGTTCCCGCCGAGGGCGTGACCGATAATGGTGACGGTACTTATACGGTTGCCAGTGTGCCTGCCGGCACGACCTATGACATCCACTTCACCTACACTGTTGTAGAAGGTGATGCTCCCGAAGTGTTGAACGCTGCGGTCATTAAAGACCCGCCGCCGCCAATCATTCCTGAGAAGGATGCTGACAAGGATGTTGCTAAGGTAAATGAAGTTGTGACCTACACCATTACGGTGCGCAACACGACAGAAGATACCGTGACAGACCTGTTGGTAACTGACTCGAATAACTTCACGGGCGAAATCACTCCTATCTCCGGTGATGGTTACACCTATAATGGCGATGGCACTTGGACCATCGCAGAACTGGCTGCTGGCCAGACGGTTGAAATCCGCTACACCTACACGGTGCAGACTGATGACCCGTCTACGCTGCTTAACCAGGCAGATGTACGCTACACCTATGATGGAGAAGACTACAATATCCCGACCGATGAGGTTCCTGTTGAAGTCCCTGAAGATGGAGAAGTGACCATCGTCAAGAGCGCGGATAAGAAGGTGGCTGAGCCAGGCGAGACCGTTACCTATACGGTTACAGTCTTCAATGGTAAGGCAGAAGGCATCGACAACGTTCGTGTCACCGATGCTAATAACTTTGCTGGCACGATTACGGGTGTCGATGGAGCCGGATATCATTTCGAGAATGGCGAATTCATTATCGACCATATTGATGCAGGTGCAAGCGTGACTATCACCTACACCTACGTTGTCGAAATCGCTGATGTGGATACGCAAATTCTCGAAAACGTAGCAACCGCTCATGTCCCAAGCAAAGACCCGAACGAACCGGATGAGGAGATTCCTTCCAACCCCGTGGATGTCGAGGTGCCTGGCGACGAGACTACAACGGAAGTCGAAGACCCGGCAAACATGACCGTTACTAAGACCGCTGATGTTGAGACCGCAAAGGTTGGCGATTTTGTCAACTACACCATTACGGTGACCAACACCGGCAACCGTGATATCGAACAGATTGCTCTGACCGATATCTTCAACGGTAAGGGCGAATACACTGTTACCGCTGGTGACCGGTTCATTACCACTGAGGCTGGATTCTATATTCCGGTTCTGAGTGTTGGTGAAACCATCGAAATCCACTACACCTACAAGGTGGTTGAGGATGACTTGGAAGACGGTATCCTGCGTAACGTGGTTCTGACCTCTACTCCGACCCCGACAGAGGACCCCGTGCCTCCTGTTGAGGAAGAAGTACCGATTGAGCATACGACCATTATCAAGACTGCCGACAAGCAGACCGTTAAGGTCGGCGAGACCATCCATTACACCGTTTCGGTCACCAATGATGGCCAAGTCGATTTGGCCAACGTGCTTGTCAAAGACTTCTTCGGTGGTGCAGGTGAAATCAATGCTGGTAACGGCGATGGTTACACCTACAACGGAGATGAGACCTGGACGATTCCGGAACTGAACATTGGCGAAACCATCAACATCGAGTACGATTATGTGGTTGTTGCTGAGGACACAAGCGATGTTCTGAATGCCGTTATCGTCAAGGAACCTGACCCGCCGGTTGACATCGAGAAGAGTGCGGATAAGAACGTGGCTCTTGTGAGCGAGGTTGTAACGTACACTATCGAGGTCACCAATACTACTGACGAGGCCGTCACTGACCTGACTGTGACCGACCACAACAACTTCAATGGCGCTATCAATGCTGAGGATGGCGAAGGCTATACCTACAACGGCGATGGTACCTGGACAGTTGCGGAATTGGCCGCAGGCGAGACTGTGACTATCACCTACACCTACACGGTCCAGACCAATGACGAAAGCACGCTCATCAATGAAGCCGATGTCAAGTACGTTTCTGACGGAGAGACCCAGCAGATTGTTTCTGAGCCTGTGATTGTTGAAGTTCCGGACGATGGCGAGGTTACTATCGTCAAGACCGCAGATAAGACGGAAGCCGAACCCGGTGAGGTCGTGACCTATACGGTGACGGTCCACAATGGCAAGACGGTGCCTGTAGTGAATGCGGTAGTAAGCGATTCCAATAACTTCGCTGGTGAGATTACAAGCGTTGAAGGCAGTGGATATCATTACGAGAACGGCCAGTTCGTCCTCGATGAAATCCCGGCCGGCGGCAATGTGGTCATCACCTACACTTACACCGTGCAGCCTGCCGATGTGGCGACTCATATTCTTGAGAACGTTGCAACGGTCAAGGTGCCCGGTACAAACCCTGAAGACCCCGATAATCCCGGACATGGCGTTGACCCAGACAAGCCGATTGACCCGGACGAAGAGATTCCTTCTAACCCGGTCGATGTCGAAGTGCCTGGTGACAGCACCGATATCCCAGTTGTCGGAGACCGTGACCTGACTATCGTGAAGAGCGCTGACAAGGAAGAGGTTAAGCCGGGTGAAGTTATCAACTACACCTTGACTGTAACCAACACCGGCAGCGAAGACCTCGATAATGTTAAGGTTACTGATAAGTTCAGTGGTCATGGCGACATCGTGGTTGCTGACCAGGATGGCATCATCTACAACGGTGATAACATGTGGACCATCGAATACCTGCCTGTGGGCGCTGTAATCGAAATCCACTACAGCTACACGGCTTTGGCCGAGGATGCTGACGCAATCATCAATGTGGCGGTTGCGACGATTCCTGGTAAGAACCCCGAAGACCCGGATAATCCGGGCCACGGCATTGACCCGAATGAGCCTATCGACCCGGATAAGGATGTGCCGTCCAACGAAGTCGAGATTCCGGTCATTGTACCGGAACCCGAGAAGCCGGACGAACCCACCCCGACTCCCGCACCTAACCCGACGCCTGAACCCGAAGCTCCTGCTCCGACTCCGGCCCCGACGTTCGTCCCGCGTGACCCGTCTAAGACTGGTGTTGGTGTGATGGCTTCTGTGCTCACGCCGTTCGCAGCACTCGGCGCTTGTGTTGCTGGACTCTTTGCTTCCCGTAAAAAGAAAGATAAAGATTCCAAGTAATCGCTAAGTAGCCGATACAAACCATTGCCCCCTGGTTCCAAATTTCGGAGCCAGGGGGCTTTTTTATTTGTATGTTAGTGTGTCAGTATCATGTCGCAAAGTGAATATAATGCTGAATGCCAAAGGCTTGAAACTTTATCCTTCATTCGAAAACCAGAGTGACAAAATTAGCTTGTTTTGATACTGCCGATTTTTGCCTCCAAAGCGAAGCGCTGTGAAAGCCGGCGTAAAAAATATAAATCCAGCTCATAAGCTGGCGTCATCAAGGTGACTTGGTGTTAACATAAATTTTGCGTGCTTGTCCTGCTAATTAGTTGCGAAAGCGTGCAAAAAAGACTATACTATAGAAAGGAGAAACCATAATGACAGGAGTAATGAATATGGCTCGCGAACCTCGTTTCTTTAAGCCCGATATGAGCAACCTTCGTGGCAAAAAAGGGCACGAGATTGTACAAACTATCTTAAATACGCCTCCTTCTGACCACACCGAATTGGAGAAAAAGGTAAAAAAAGCCGCCGCTCACATTATGGAACTTCAAAAAAGTGAAAAGTGAACTTTTTGATGGTTTCTATATCGAGCATTTGCAAGATTGTGCGGAACATCATAGCCTTATCTCTCAGTTTCAAACAAAAGCCACAGGATATGGGTTGACTGCATATTTGCAACAATCCGCTTTGTACGATGAAATATCTGGAAAAGCACGAACTTATCTGGTTCGTGATTCAAACACGAAAGAACTGGTCGGCTATTTTTCTCTTCGAAGTGGGCATGTAGCAACAAGAAAGACGATTGGTCCTTTTTTCTTTAGGTTGGAAAATGTCCCAGGTATTGAAATCTCAAATTTCGCAGTGAATGAAATCTATCGGAAATCTCATCACGAATACAAATATATAGGTGAATTGGTTTTCCTGTATTATATTTTCCCGCTAGTCAAAAAGGTGGCAACTATGGTGGGAGTTCACTGTATCTACATTTATGCTTTGCCTTATCCTGGTTTGCTTCAATATTATAAGTCTTTGGGATTCCATCGCCTAAAAAATAATCTCGAAAAATACATTAACCATTATGCTAAGCCGTATTACGACAAGGGCTGTGTGTTCATGTATCAAACACTGTAAAACATTAAATAAGACTTTGGCGCAGCCGCTCTCCAGCATGGAGGGCGGCTTTTTTGTGTCTAAAATGCAGATGTCGCAAAGTGAGTAGAATTAAATAAGTAATCCCGATTTTCTTCGGCCCGCACAAATCTGCAGACTGATTTCCCTTATATTAGGAAGGAGGGTTTTCCTATGACTTTCGTGGCATCGTTATTCTATCCACTGGTAGAATTTCTAAACGCATATAAATGGTATTTTCTAATAGGCATATTGCTTTACCTTATTCTGACAATTATATTCCGACATTCGCGCACACTCATTACGGTAGTGTTTGGCGTGTTGGTTCTGGTTTTTGTTATAACTCACCTCGGTGGTGTATACGGCACACTTAACCACCTTATGACTAGTGTTGGCAATAACACACAAATGGCTGCCGAAGAGTATGCTGACTATCTAAACGATAATATCATTTCTGATAAGGACGCCGATATCGCGGAGAAGGTTCAACGAGCACTGAACTACGGCGTTTTGGGCAGGGAAGAACTTGGTGACGAAAAGCTTCCCGACAGCAGCGAAATGGATTTAGGAGAAACACTGGATTATGTTTCAAATCCTAACAATGACGGCAACAATGAAGGCGCCGCAAAGAAAGCATTAGATGGAATTGTCGATTTTGGAATTGAGATTTGGAATGAGCTAGTTGCTCTTTTCGCGGAATGAAACAATTTTGTGACTTCTTATTTGTTGCGACGCGAAGCGCACAAGGGTATAATATATGTACGCAATGTGAAATTGCTAGATTCGCATTGGATATGCTGAACGTTTTGGTGAGAACGGCTCCAAAATGAATTTGGCATATTTAATGATATAAGCCGTCAGAAATCTGACGGGTAACCCATTTGGCCCTATATAGTAACCTTGTGCTGCATCACTCGGAAACGTAAGGGGTCAAAAATAATGTCCAGACAACGGACAAGAGAAAGTGAGGATATTTTTCGATGCAGAAGAAGACCAAGAAGCGTTTTCTCGCAGCAGTCCTCGCGGTGGCGATGGCCATGTCTCAGTTGGTTCCGTTGACTGCGTTTGCTGATGACAGCTCTGAAATTACAACGAGCTATGTCGGTGACGCAGCATCGGAATCCACCGAGACACCCACGCCATCTCCTACAGCCAGCTCTGACGCGACAAAAGCTGATGAGGATGCGCCAAAGGAAGAGGCGAAGGACGATGCAGACAGTTCGGCGGCTGCCAGCTCCACGGAAACCAAGGACGAATCTGAGGCTTCCAGTGAGGCGAGCAGCCAGAGCACTGATTCGACTTCTGACACAACTGCAACACCTGTGCCAAGCGAAGAGCCCAGCACGGTGACCGAACCCGAGGAGGTCACTGAACCTACCGAGGAAGAGATTACCGAAGCAACCAATGAAATTGTTGCTCCTATTGTGAGTTCTCCGGCCAATGCTCCTGCGCCCTTGGCAACTGGTACGGAACCCGCCATCATGGATGCGGCTACTATGGCTAATATCCGTGCGGGTGGCACGACCTATGGCAACGTGACATTTGCTCGTGGTGAAGGTCAGGAAAACACTATCGTCATTAAAGTCAACGAGAATACTCGTACCTATGGCGAAGAGTATGTGAATCCAGGTCTCACGGTTACCCTGAATGGTACTGAGCAGAGCGAGGCTGATGTCCTGAAAGCCCTTAACGAGGGTATTCTGACGATGTACGCAACTGCCGAGCAGGACGTTCGTACGGGTGCCGGCAACTATGACGTGTACGTGACCATCAACCTCAACAACGTTACAATTAACGAGACCAACTACACTATTCTGGCTGGCACTACTCAGTTGAGCAAAATCCATGTCAGCACCCGTCCTATCGATGTGTATGCGAATGAAGGGTACCAGAACCACGGCATGGACCAGCCTCAGTTAACCTATCATGCGGAAGGCCTTATCAACGGCGACCAGCTGTCCGGCAGTCTGCATGCGAACACTGACAAGAACTCTCCGGTTGGTGACTACGATATTGATATCGGCAGCCTGTCTAACCCGAACTATACCATTACTTTCCACCCCGCAAAGCTGCACGTTGTCGAGAATACGGTCATCGTTACCCCGATGATTAAAGACGGCGACTACAACCAGGCGGAGTTCAGCCGTGAATACGGCAAGGCAAATCCTGAATTTACATGGCACGTGACCGGTCTGACGACTTCCGACCAGGAGAAACTGGATGCCGGTTCCATCACCATCGAAGAGCTGCTTGGCGGCACCCCCGTGGTGAGTACCGATGCCGATGTAGATTCCGCTCCTGGCGACTATACCGTTTCTGTCAAAATCAATGACAAGAACGCTGGCGCCAATGGTAACTACAACTTCGTGTGCAACAACGCGACCCTGCATGTTACTCGCCGCAAGGTAACTGCAACCGTTACTTCCCAGGAAAAGACCTATGGTGCGAAGGACCCCTCTGCACTGACTTTCTTCACTTGGGGTGATGGCTCTGTTGTCGAACGCGGTTCCGATGGCAACCCGCTGTCTGACGCCAATGCTCTTGGCGTACAGAAGAGCCTGGCCCGCATTGCTGTTTCTGCGGTGCGTGAGCCTGGCGAGGATGTCGGGACCTATGGCTGGAACTTCCAGGTCACGGATGTCAATACCCAGCAGTATTACGACATTACATTTAACAACGGCACTTTGACAATCAATCAGGCTACTCTGACCGTCCATGTTGCTGACGTCACTTCCATTTACGGTGAGGCCCGTCAGGGCGCCCTGAAGACGGATGTGGGTGATAACGGCGTAGAAGGATTCGTCAACGGCGATAGCTATTCGAGCGTCTTTGGTGAAACTCAGCCGAGCTACACAGCTATCAGCAAAGATGGTCAGAACTACAACGGCTTTGATAAGAAAGCCCCGGTTGGCGAATATACGCTGACTGCGATGTTCGAACCGCAGCACAACTACAAGTTCGAGTATCTGCCCGGCACCCTGACCATTACTCAGCGTCCTCTGCACATCATTGTGACGCCTGGCCAGCATAAGACCTACGGTGAGATGGACGCTTCTTTCGCTGTTCAGTACACCAATATGGGTAAGGTCGAAGGCGATTTTGCGAACTGTGTCGTAACCCGCGAACCGGGCGAAAATGTCGGCACTTACGCCTACACGATTGAGCAGTTCGAAGCTTCCGACGATTTCAAAAACTACGATGTGACTCTTGTTGCAGAAGATGAGTTCGAAATCGTTAAGAAGGACCTGACTGTCATCATCCCGGATGCCGAAAAGCTGTACGGTGACGAAAACCCGAATGTGATGGATGGCGTGACCTACGATGGTTTTGTCACCAGTTCCGACCTCGGTATTGCCGATACGGCCGACAATGCCTTGACCGGTAAGCTGGTTCTGACTCATGAGGCGGTTCGCACGTCTCCGGTTGGTGAATACAAAATCACCGCTTCCGGTCTTGAAAGCCAGAACTACAACATCATCTATAAGGGGCAGACCAGCGGCACCCAGGGTATCCTGACTGTCAAGCCTCTGCCCATTATCATCGAAGGCAATACGCTGACTCGTAAGTACAATGTCCTCGATGCGACCAAGACTCCTGGCTACACGATTTGGAACTCTTCCAAGAGTGCTATCGTTGCTGTTGTTGACCCTGAAGGCAGCCCGCTGAATATCACTGCGACCTGCCCTGAATGGTCTGATGTCACGGCGGCCAAGGGCTCTTATCCCATCAAGATTACTTATGAGCCGAATGCCAACTATGATATTCAGGTTATCGACGGCACATGTGTTATCACAGATGGCGATGTGACCCTGATTCCCGACTCCAAGACTTTTGTCTATGGTGACTTCGTTACCGAAGACATGATTCGTGAGCTGACCGTTACCGGCGTTTCTGCTGTTGACGGAACCAAGGCATACCACAATGGTGACCTGATTACCAATGTCGGTTATGTGAGCATCAGCATTACGAAAGATGGCGAGCCTGTCACTTCCAACAGCCGTGCGACTCTGGATGTCGGCAACTACGACATTACCACCAGCATCACTCCGCTGCCTGGCAAGGAAGACAGCTACACTGTCGACATCGATGCTGGTGCCAATCGTCTTCTCATCACCCGCCGTCCTGTGACCTTCACTGTCACGCCCGGCCAGCAGAAGACCTTCGGTGACCCGGACCCTGTTTTCAGTGTTGCTGACCCGGATTTCGGTACCTGGACCGGCGGCAACAACATCGCCGACCCCCGTGCTGACTTGGCCGATGCTGTTCTGAGCCGCGTACCTGGCGAGAATGTTGGCCGCTATGCTTTCACTCGCGGCACGCTGGACGAGCAGCCGATGTCCAAGAACTACAACATTACTTTGGTCAACAATTCCTTTGAAATTGTCGCCCGGAAAGTAACCGGTACGATTCAGGATGTCACCAAGACTTATGGCGACGTTTTCGATGCGTCCGGCTACAAAGTCGTGTGGGATGGTTTCCTGGATATGGATGACCAGAACGCAATGAACGGCTCTCTGGTCTTCACTTGCGTTGGTGCCGCTGAAACCGCTAATGTCGGCCAGTATGCGATTGGCGCAACATATGCCCGTAACAACAACTATGAAGTGACTCTTGTGAACGGCACCATGAATGTCGTCGCTCGTGAAATCACTCTGACCTTCAAGGATGCCGAGAAGGAATACGGCGATGCCGACCCGTCTCTGGATTCTCTGTACACGGTCGAAGGCAATCTGGCTAATACCGGCGTTGACGTTCTGACGCTGACTACTGGCAAACTGTCTGGTTCCGTGACTCGTGAGGAAGGCGAGGATGTCGGTGAATACGCTATCCAGGCTGACCTGTACAACAAGAACTATGACCTGACCTATGTGACCTCGACCAATGAAGAGCTGAAGGCTGATGGTACCAAAATGGATGTCGCCACTCTGACCATCAACCCTGCTGTTCTGACCATTGCTGTGAATGGCCCATATGTCATGACATATGCTGACCCGCTGCCCGATTTCACTGTTACTTACAGTGGATTTAAGCGCGGCGAGAATGCCTCTACCGCGCTGACTGGTGAACTCCAGTTCGTGGACCTGGAAACCGGCGAGCCGATTCCTGAACGTCCTAATGTTGGCACTTACACCATCCATGCCACTGGCCTGGACAATGTCGGCGCTCCCAACTACACCATTCAGTGGGTTGATTCTACTCTGACGGTCAATGCTCGACCCATTACAGTGCGCCCTGATGCTGCAACCAAGGTCTACGGTGAAGATGACCCCGAGCTGACTTACACCGTCGTTGATGGTGCTCGTTACGTTCTGGAAGGTACTGACCTGGTCGACCTGCATGTTGAGCGTGAGGCTGGTGAAGACGTTGGCACTTACGAGATGACTGTGGTTGGCGAAGATTCCAACTTCATCATCACGAAGGAACCCGCTGACTTTACCATTACTCCGCGTACACTGACCGTCTCTATGGCCGAGGATATCAGCCGCGTGTACGGCGACGAGAACCCTGTTCTTTCTATTGAAGACCTGGTTTTCGAAGGCTTTGCATCGAATGATAACCTTGACATTCATGATGACCAGTACAACGCCCTGACTGATGCCGCTCTGTCTTTCATCTTTACTGATGCAGAAGGTGCTCCGGCCACTACCCATTCTCATGTTGGCACCGGGACTGTGATTGCCACTGGTCTTGCCAATGTGGGCGCCGGCAACTACGACATCCAGTACGTTGAGGGTGTGTTTACCATCACCAAGCGTCCTATCACGGTTACTGCCGTTGACCAGACCGGCCTGTATGGTAACTCTGTGAATATCGACTGGACCGATTATGAGACTGTCGATGAAGTTACCTACACCGGTGATGACAGCAAACCTGCTGTGATGGATTGGGATACCCTGACTGGCACTCACCTGTGTGTGGTTACTGACCATACGCCGGTTGGCGACTACGATATTATCCCGGTCTTTGCGGCCGATGCAAATAGCGACTATGAAATCACCGTTGTCAACGGTACCTTCACGGTTGTTGAACGCATGATTCAGGTCAATGTGACCGTACCGTCTGACGCTGTGTACGGCGAGGTCGAGAACCCCGATATCACGGTTTCCGCCGAAATGCTGGATGCCGAACAGAGCGACGGCACTCATGGTGCGGTGGTTTCTCCTGACCTGCTGGGTCTCGACATGACCATCGACTATGAGCCGTTTGACGATACTTCCGATGCCGTTGAGGCTGATGGCGAAATCACACCGGATATCGCCGTTGACCTGGACCACGAAGATGGCAGCGTGTTCACGACTACCAATGTCAAGAACGCTGGTCGCTATACCTTCGATGTGACTGTGAACATGGACGAGGAGACTGCTGCCAACTACGGCAACGATGTCCAGGTTTACTTTGTTGACGAGAGTGGCGAAACCATCTCCGCTGTGCCCGTCATGACCATTTCCCGTGCATCCGTCAAGACTTCCATGCCTGATATGGAGAAGCTGTACGGCACCGAGACCGTCCTGCCTGAACTCACCTACGAGGGTATCCTGGAAGGTGAGGAGCCGCATCACTTTGACATCTTGGATGACGAGGGTAACGTAATTACTCCCGAAGTCTCTGTGATTGAAGAAGTGGCTGGCAAGATGGGCGATGTCGGCGAGTATGAGGATGCCTTCTCCTTTGGCGGCGTCGATGGACTTGATTACGGCAACTATCACTATGAGCCTTGCACCAGCAGGCTGACCATCACCCGCCTGATTCTGGAAGATGTTCTGAACGACCTGGCAGAAGCCGGCAAGCCTGGCATTATCCTGACCGCTCAGACCTCCACCAGCGATGGCGAGGCAGTGTCTGTCGAGGACGAATTCACCACTTCCTGGGCTATCAGCGATATCACTGTTACGCCTCCTGAAGGTTATCTGATTTCCACCTCCGACTCTCTGGGTGATGAAAACGTCTGGGGCAAGACCATGACCATCTCTATGACTGGCGCTGGCGTCGAAAACGAGTTCTATCTGATGGATGTCGAGACTGGTGCAATCACCACGGTTGGCAGCAAGACGGTGAACATCGATAAGAGCCTGCCTGTTGTGACGGCGGTCGATGTGTCCGGTGAATACGGCGCCGATAACGCTGTTGACGTCTTCAACACTGAGTTCAAGAAGTTCACGTCCGAAGTCAAGATTTGGCTGACCGGCGAGGAAATCGAGGAACGCAAACCTGTCGATGATGAACAGGATACGGTAGACGGTGAGCAGGGCGTCGCTGTCGATGACGGCGTTGAGGCTCTGGCCGAGGGCGATGAAGAAGAAGCCAGCAATGTGGCCGATTCTGTCAACGCTCTCAGCACCTGCGAGGCTGACCCCAACTCTGGTGTCAAGGGCCTTGAGTGCTACACCATCAGCAAGGGCGACGCCAAGTTTGACGATGCTGGCAACCTGATTGTCGATGCAAGCAAGTTCCAGCCCGTTGAGCTGACCTACACTGACCCCAACACCGCTTACGCTTCCATCAATGTGACTCCAGACTTCGAGGGTTACATTGTGACTCGTACTCAGGACGTTGCCGGCCAGTACAGCGCCGCCGCTGTCGCTTCTGTGAGCGTTATCGCCCCGAAGGCGCCGCAGCCGAGCAATGACAACAGTGAGCCCGAAGAGAAGAAAGAGTATGTTGCTCCTACCTTCATCCGTCAGTCTCAGACTGGTGTCAATGTTCTGCAGTTCGTGCCGCTGGTGATTGTGATTGGTGTTGCCATCTTTATGGTCGTCATGAACAAGAAGAACGGCGGCAAAAAGAAATAACCCAGTTGCCTGATTTTGATAGTTAGGTGACCTGCGGCGGGGCGGCGAGCATTACGCCGTCCCGCTTTATTTTTTGGTTCCAAAACCGTGCGCGTTTGTTGCGAACATATCTGCACAGTGGTATAATATATGTATGAGGTTTTGGAACCTAAATTTTATTCATTGTTCTTTTTAAAGGAGAGACTGAACCATGCGTTTGAAGAAAGCTTTTGCGATTACGATTTCTGCTGCTATCCTTTGTGCTGCTCTGGCGGGCTGCTCCGGTAATAAGGATGCGGATTCCAGCGGCGCTACCAGTGAGACTGCCACGTCTTCTTCTACCAGCGAGGCAACTGACGTAACGGATGATGAGTCGCTGTACGAGTTCCCGGCGGATGCCAATTTGTCCGAGGATGAAATGAAGGCCACCATCTCTGCTTATGCGGATTACATGACACAGGCCATGTCCGGTCAGGGCTACACCGTCACTGCCCGTTTTGAGGACGATGGCACGGTCCACTACGATGGGACACGGACGGATGACGCCGGCAATACCGATACCATCACTGACCTGATGACCTACGATTCCATCCAGGATGCTTTTGCGTACCTCTACAACTGCGGTCAGGCTGATGCCAACGGCGAGCTGCTGGTTGGCGTATCCGAGGGTGTCGAGGAGGCTGTCGATGAGGCTGCCAGCGAGGGTCAGGAGATGGCCGAGGAAGAGCTGGCTGAGTCTGAAGCTTCGTCTGAGGCTGAAGGTGAAACCGCCGAGGGTGAAGAAGTTCCTGCCGATGATACCACCGCCGAGGATGAGGCCGCATCCAGCGAGGCTGAGGGTGAGGCTTCTGCAGAGGAAGATACCGCATCCAGCGAGGCCGATGCCGGTGATGAGGCTGCGGCTGAGTAATCGCCAAACAAACATAACGGGGTGGCATGTTCCACCTGCCCGGCATTTGCCGGGTAACCGTCCATAACAGCAGCTTCCACGAGAGCGGACGGTGGGCAACGGGTTTTCCGGCTAATGCTGAATATTAAGTTCGAAGGAAGGTCTTTTTTATGCAGGATGTTATTCTCCGCGATGGTTGCAACTGCTTTATCAAGAAGTGCCTGGAAACAGTCACTTACGGCATTATGGAGAAGACCAATCTGGCAGAAAAATACCTTTCGCAATTTTCAATTAACAACCCGGCCCATCGAGCTGCTGTCCAGCGTTTTTTGAAGGATGAAACCCATTTCGTCCTGCCGACTGTATCTCGACAGTGCCGGGCTGATTTTGTCCGATTATATGCGGTGTTATATTCGCAAAGAAGTGAGGACGAAAAGCCAAAGATTGTTGAAGCGATTGAGATGTTAACTCAAGGCTTCTCAGAATCCATAGATTTGCTCCGCAACGTTAAAAGTGCGACCGCACAGCAGTTATTTGCCATTGGGGTGTGGACTGGTGACTTTGAACTAATTATCTCAGCGATGGGAGGCGGAAAAAGCCTCGAATTCAAAGACCAGCTAGTAATCCCCGCAGATATGTGGAGACAGGAAGAATTAGCAAAGCTGCGAAATCAATATAACTTCGGTTACGAATTGCCTAATGGCGCATTGTGTGCGCTTGTGTTAACTGCACTTTGGTGTGGTGACGAAGAAATCCGAAAAAATGTTAATGGGGTTATTGAGAATGCTGCCAACCTGTTTATGGTCAAGTGTGAACCGGATTACGATGAAGTAGCTCGAATCCTCAAAGTAGAAGGATGTCCGTATTCCGTAAAAGATTATACGCAATCGATTCGGTCTGGCGCCGACCTTTATAAGCGGATGAATGATTGTAAAAATGGGTATTTTGAGCTTAATACCTGTGGAAACAATCCTATCAATACATTCGGTATGAGCACGGCCAATGCAGTACGATTCCCGGATATGGCCGGTGGTAGAAGTACTATGGCAGTTCGTATCAATTATGAGACCGTCAACAAGAATGACCGAATGATGGCATTGCGATGTGCGTATGCGCAGTACGGAACATTTCACAGTATCAAGGTGTGGGGGACGAACCTGACCGATTGCAATTATGACAGATTCAACGCACTGAATCTGTTTTATGGTCACGATGAGATTCTTAAGAATCCGGACCGCAAAAATTCGGTTCTGTTCCAAGAATTGGGCAACGAGAAAAATACCAAAACCGTCTTTAAGCATTTGGACGCCCTATATGACAGAATCAGCGCTTGGGAGTTTGAAAAAACCTATTTAACAGCTCTTTACACGATTGTCACTGACCGTATCTGTTATAGCGAAATTCTGGATGAATTATCGGATGAGTTTTTCGGCGAATCAACGGTTAAAGTGGCAGATTTCAGTGATGAAGAGGTCCAGCGCCTATATGCTTCTTTGGATAGCAAAGACAAAGAAATCGAGAAGCTGAATAGCCAAATTAAAGGGCTGGAAGAAAAACTTGATTCTGCCAGGCAGGCAGAAACGCAGGTAAGCCGTAAAAATTCAATTATCGCTGACTTGCGGAAAGAGGTCGCCGAACTAAGAAGGCAACTGGCGAATGAACGGGAACTAAGTACTTTGGATAATGAATCAGCAGTGTCGCTTGATTCCGATATCGCCGATGAAATATCCGGTGGTATGCCGTATGAGCAAGTACATGAAGAACTGCTTGACCTTTGCCAGCAATACAAGGTTGTGATGGTAGATGGACATGAAAACTTTCACAGACGGCTCGCCGAGGTCCAGCCGAATATCAAGATGATACCTGGCGACCATTTCAAACAGAACGAGGGCGCTGTATCAACAGCGGATTTCGTTCTTTGCAAATCGCAAGCCTATGGCAGCCATTCTATTATGGAGAAGGCTCAAAGCCTTATCCGGGAACGCAAGGATGGAAAAACGCACTTTATTTACTTATCTAAAATTACGAATATCGAACAGAGTGAACGGGAAATCTACGACGCAATCATTTCATGTTTGTCAGGGGGTATGAGCAATGCCGGATGAAAAGAAAGGGCCAAGCCTATCAGAGCGATTCGATGAACTGGCCAGGCAGAAGAAAATACAGGCGGCGGAATACCGAGCAAAAGAGAAGGCGGAACGAGATAAGAATAACATCCTGCTCCGTTGGAGTGCGATTCGCAACGGTACACAGCTGGACGATGAACTGACCGATAAGGAACTCGAAATCTATGCCAGTGTGGATGGAGACCTGAGCTTGCTTGGCCTTGATGAGGAAGGGCACATCTGCCTGTTGAGTTCTCTGAAGAAGCCAGAAGCCGAAACGGGTGAATCCGGTCAGGTCTTCGCCGATATTCAACCAACAGGTGAAACACAATCTGAAAAGGGGCTATCCGGGGAATCGACGGATGCAATGCTGGATGCGGCAGCCAAGCAGCGTAAAGCGGCTCTTGCGGCAGCATTGGCAACAGCCAAGAAGGAGTCCAGCGAGGGCGTTTCAACACCTGTCGCTACCACCACTACTTCTGTGGATGACACCGGAACTGCCAATATGGACAATGAAATTGATGACGGTGTCCCTGTAAACGAGGATATCAAGGTAATCCGTGTCGAGAATATCGGCGTTAGCGAGGCCCGCGTTTATCTTTGCGTGGCTGAAAACCCGGATTCCCAAGAATGTGCTTATGGGTTTTATGTAGAGCAGGGATATGGTGAGACGCGGCAAAGCTATACACAATGTGAAAAGATGTATGGTATCGGTCGGAACCGTATGTTGTTCCGTGCAGCAGCTTCCATTCTGAGTCCCTATACCCGAATCGGACAGCCGATACACGATGTGGTCATCATCGTTAATCGTGACGATGGCTGGGTACTGATGCAAAATAGCTGGAACACAGTGACGGAAGCCTATACGCTGGATGCCGAAAACTACTGCCAGACATTTAAGTCTTGTGCGGGGCGTGGTGTATCGGTGCGTATGGCGCCGGCAGAATCACACAGTAGGGGACAACGGATTGCCAGAGAACTGGTTGAGGCCATTATTCAGACGCCGGCGTGATGGGAGGCAAATGATTTGAAAATCGTAAAGTTGGAGAGTCCACTCTGTGTTTGTATCGCAGTGGACCAGGGAAATTTCAATGTGAAATCGGTTGGGCCAACGAACAGCACCAAACCGTTTCCTACCGGTCTGAATCATCACGGAACCGTTCCTCCACCCTTGACGGTCGGGTCCGTTATGGTAAATGACCAGTATTACAGCATCACAAACGACCGTCTCCAAGCCCGGCGGGATAAGACGTCGGATGAAGATTACTTTGTTTTGACACTTGCGGCGATTGCAAACGAACTCCAGGCCGCTTTCCCTGGCGGGACAGAATATATCTGCGACGTCGGTTTGGCACTTGGTCTTCCTGTTGAACATCTAAGCCTGCGCGTTGGCGGCGAATTACTGCGAGAAAAGTACCGTAAATTCTTCGGGAACGAGGGCAAGCCGATTCACTATATGAGTGATGGGATTCCGTTCACGATTCGCATTGTGGATGTCGGAGTATATGCCCAGACCATCAGCGCGGCCATTTCGGATGCGCGCATCTATAATGAGATGCTTCAGTCGAGCCGGTCGTACATCATCGATATCGGCGGCGGGACAACCAACGTCATTTCCATCATTGACCGGAAACCGCAGAACCCCGGCATCACGCTCGAAGAGATGGGCGTGCTGGAATTGTTTAAGCTGGCACACCGAACCATTATGGAGGATTGCGGCCGGAACATTGATGATTTTATGATTGATGTTCTGATGCAGGGAAGGAAATCTTGTCCGGATGCCATGAAGGCGTCCATTGAACGTGCCAAGAATGAGTTTGTCAAGAAACTAATTCTTGAGCTGGAAGCCAGAAAAGTCGACCTGTATATGGGGTATATCTGTATGGTTGGCGGCGGTAGTGTTCTACTGTTTGATGCTTTCCATCGGTATATTACTGAGAAAGGCAACAATGATATTGTCCTGATTCCAGATGTCAAGGCGAATGCAAGGGGCTACTACGCGCAGGAAATGGCGCGGCTTGCTTCAGCCGGCATTGAGGTCTATCGTGGCAAGGCCAAGGCGTAAGCCGCCAGGGACCGAACGGCGACGGCTAAATCTCAATTTTGATATGGGTGTGAAAAGTGAGGCAGCCGCTTACACATACCTAAAAAAGCTGTCAGCCAATCGGCAGGCGACTCGCTATGTGACGTCTCTGGTAATTGATGACCTGGCAGGTGAACTCCATGAAAGGGCTACACAGCGGCCGAAAAGCAGTGTTCAGCCTGTTATCATAGAAACTACGGATGAACAAGCGTTCCGCTCTGAGCAAGATAAAGCTCCCGAACAATCCGTTACCCCTCCTCACCCCACTATGGTAGTGAATGAGACTACGGTAAACCCACAAAAACAAGAAGACGATGACCCACAAATCAGTCAAGAGGGCCTGTTGGCGGCGCTTGATATTTTCGGCTCCTGACTTTTTGAATATACCAGGTCTCAAAAAGTGCCCCGCTTTTGTGCTGCAACACATCGGCGGGGCGGCGGGAAGGGTGAACTTCCCAGTATGTATTTAGAGCTCGCTGTCATTTACAATAACAGTATCATCGCTTGTTTTGCTGTTGTTTTCCGCACTTTCTGAATCGGTGTTTACTTTCGAGTTGGCGGAAATGTTATTTCTTGCTTCAATGTAGTTTTTAATAGCCGTTATGCTACGTGAACGTGACAACTTGGGTTCGTTGGAGGAATGTATCGTGTCGGCGATGGAGAGTAAAGTTTCATCTGAGAACTTTGATAACCACAAAGAAATTTCATCAAAACTGAATGAGAGTTCTTCTCGTTGCGTCGCGAATTCTTTTGCAACACCGTTTAGGTCGTATCCAAAAATATAGCAGAATCGGAAAATAGAAGCAATAATTGTGAGGTTCTTGGTTCCATTTCTTGCATATCCTGGCTTAACGGCAAGAAGTCCAGAATATACGCTTGGGGTTATACCTATCACTCTGCACCAGTCATAAATGGAGAGGCCATATTTAACTCTTGTCGCTTCCATTAACTGGACATACCCATATGACAAATCCATAGTGTCGATTTTTCGGATACGCTTTTGAAGTTCTTCGGTTGTAAGTTCTGGTACATTGTAGTCCTTTTCGGCCATGTAATTCACCCTTTCATATTATTCTTGCTATAACACATGCAACGTAGCAGCGTTGCATATTTGTACTGTGTACTTATTATACCACATATTGACCAAAACCGCAAATCAATACGCCGCAATTTTGGCCTAACTCACATAAATTGCTCTTCTGACGGAGGTGTATCAAGGTGACATTTATTTATCTTTCATCAATGGTCAAAAAAGAGGGGGATAAGCGATGCGCGGTCGCGGCGCATGTCATTCCAACAGAGATAGATGGTTTTCTGCGCATTGATGGTTATGCGAGTGGCGACAGTTCCATCAACAAGCTAAAAACACTAAATAAGACCTTACATATGCTTCCAAGAAAAGATGATAGAATTCTGGTCGTGACCGATGACCATAAAATGGCTTGGGATATGGAGAAAATCCTGAATCATCAAACGGCAGAATTTCTTCCTATGAACCTGTGGCAAGGATTCATCTTTGCTGTTGCGGACAACGGCATGAGCTTCCGTCAATTTGACGTTATGGAAAAAGGATTGCTAACCGCAGCGGAACGTGATTTGGCTCGGCAGCAAATTTGTGCGAAAACGAAATGGGGGTTTGAACTGTGACACCAGAACAGAATGTTGACTTTGCCACAGTTCTTAATGAAGCATTTTTTACTGGAGAATTCTATAACGGCGTACAACTATCCAGCCTTTTTACGAAAAAGCCAAATTCTGGCACCGCAAAGAACCAGTTAAATAAGCTTCTTGAATCGTCTCCAAAATACACTAATACCATTTTGGGAATGGTTCTTTACCCGGCCTTAAAATGGTCTTTGTACGGTGAAAGCATCTCGGATGTCATCAACTTGGCAATAGAGTCTGGTGATGTTTCCAAATTTGCTGATACGCAGAAGATGCTCCATGATGCCTTCGGGTATGATAACAAGCTATTTCTCTCTAACCGAGAGAAATATTATACCCTGTGCCATCAAATACTTGATTCACTGGATGCCGCAGTGGACCGCTTGGCAACATATCCGGAATACGGGACACAATATCAAAACGTAATCCGCCTGATTCTGGATATAGAGCCCGACGTGGCGGAGAGTGTTAGCCGGTTTGAGGTAAATAAATACCTCTGTGATGCTGTAAAAGTTATGCATCGCCTTTGCGGACAAGATATGAAAAGCCTAATTCCGGCCCTGATTCGCTCACCTATTGAAAATGCAATGGGGCAGGATGATGAGAATATGTATGTATACCACAACGTAAAACTCCTGCTTCGTGAGTAT
>OLRW01000028.1_pt1 | contig 125878 bp, 108 predicted proteins | sample 1672701 | NCBI WGS metagenome assembly OLRW01 (sample SAMEA3136715, study PRJEB25190) | human gut metagenome | biome: human gut; feature: human-associated habitat; material: faeces | place: Austria | collected 2013
CCATACCGAAACCTTTGATTTTATCACTGTCCTCCACTCTGGCTGTCAGGAAAAGAATGGGACAACGAACAAAATCCCGTATCCGGGCACAAACCTCCAGACCATCCACATCAGGCATATTGATATCCAGAAGAATTATATCCGGCTGTCTTTCAGCTTTTTCAATGGCTTCTGTGCCGCTTGTTGCCGTCATTACATTATAGTCATTATACAGAAAATAATCTGCAAGAGTGGAAACAATGTCTGCCTCATCATCTACAATTAAAATAGTATCTCTCATTTTCCCACCTCCCATTTATAGTCTTTAGATTACGAATAATTTTCAACATTTTATCTACTATTCAATGCAAGATGCATTTTCCCCATCTATTTTCCAAGGCATTCGTCTGATTATACCAGGCTTTATGTGTAAAACACATATTTTAAGTATATGGCAAAGAAGGCTGCTCCATACAGAGCGGCCTTCCGCAGTATTATTGATTTGAATTTACCTCAGCACGATCTGCAAATGACTTTGGTCTAATATTCTTATTTTACAATAAAATAGAATAAGAATCAATAGCAGAATTCATAAACCGTCAAAAGAATAACTGTTATATAACCTGTAATATTGCTCTCTTCATCGTTAATACATTTCAAAAATCTTTTATATGGTATACTTTTCACACCATATCCTCTATTATCATCATCTATTATCACAATTTCCTGTTTGGCTTCATCATAATCACTTAAAAGAGAATAATGATAATTATGTTCTTTATGCCATGATGAACTATTGGGTAACCAGTTATATAAGTCAACCCGTATCATTATATTATTATCATGAAGCATATTAATTAAATTATTTGCATTTTTTTCTGAATACTCAACTAAAAAGTACTCTTTACAGATAACTTGTCCAATAATATCATCCTGTATTCTACTTGAATTATTAAGTGCTATATGCTTTGGTGACCATTCATTATAGGCTTGATATTTATAACCGTTTAGGTACGCTAATTCTTTATATTTTTTGTTGTATGAAGTTAATATACTAAAATTATTATTAAATCCACAATTAAGCCAAAAATCATCAAATGGCTTTATTTCCAATTTTTTCATTTTTATAATCCGCCTTTCTGCAAAAGACTCAATATGTCATGAAACATATTGACTAACTTTCGCTTTTCTATTCTATCTTCCTTCTGATATTATCTCCTTATAAGACCGACACACTACAAAACATATGAAGATAAATGGCAGTGCTGTATAGCATCGACCTCACATTTTAAATATTGTCGGTCATTCGTTAAGACATCAATGAGTAGCAGATAACCATATCATGTAAACTTATCTCTTCCAAAGTCGACTCGATTTTGCTGGATGACCAGTCACTGTCAGTTTTATAATTATAAATCAGCAGATGGTTATTTTATTGTCTTTAAAATTCTCAAAATAACTGTCATGGACTTAATGTTCGCCAAACCCGAGTCTATGCCTACATTGATATTACTGTTTCCAACAATCATACAAAATATAAACAAGCTCGCTTTTCTTATTTTACAAAAGCTTCGCAAGAGTTGTGTAACTAGACTATCAAATACACTTGTACTGATGTCTGTATAGAATCTACTGATAAGTATTGAATCCCTATTTTCAATATCTTATAAATGAATAACATTTGAGTTACTCTTTCTCACCCCAAATATATCGAGCCCCCAAATGCAACAAGACGGATTGTAACGATATCAGGTGGATTTGTAATTTATACATGTGCGTAATGTTTAAACTATCCTTTATCACATCTGCTGACATATGTGAATCAAGAAATTTAGTAAGATACCGTTTCAAACTCACTTATATAATTACCGTTGAGAAGAATCGAGTTCATAACTGTCTTACTATATCTAATTTAAAGTTAGATAATGTTTTTCGTATATATTTGGTAAATTATCTCATTCTAATGCAGAACATATTTTACAACATCCTGAAATAACTTTTGATGTAGCATCTTTTGTATATGACAAATGTAAACTCCAATAAAAAATACATGCTACTGTTGATGGTGCTGTATCTACGGAACAAACTGTGAAGCTTAGACAGTGTCTTAATCTCATCAATAAATTAGAAAAACATCAGGCAGAAATATAGACATCTTTCGTCTCAGTGATAAATACAAAAGCGTCCTTAATATTATAATAATCGTACTGGAATTCGATAAAAACTCATTTACTGCTATTCAGGCACTCCCAGAAATCGGAGACTATATACCTGTCTTCATCGCTGCTAAAAGTCTCGTGTCATGGGGCGAATGTTGTCTCACAACATTCAATGCAACCATAATTTAATCAAATTCAAGGGACATCCTGAATTCATCAGTCGTTGTCGACGAATGAATATATGTCGTAGTCGAAAGAAAGCTTTCTTTGCAATCTGTCATATAATCCTTACCTCTATCTAATACATACTCACAGACTTAAAACTTTATACAGCAGAAGGATTTCTTGAATCGCGCATTACGAATAAGGAAAATTTTTTTACTGTTTCACAGGCACTTAATCTACTTAAAGAACGAGGTTACACCAACAAAGTTAATACTGTTTCTGTTACTTGAAGGTGTTGTGTATATATTTACTTTTTAAAGCACCACATAAGATGGTTTATTTGCCATCCCCTTTGTTTCTTGGCTGTATTCTACTTATTTGTTTCAAACTTCTCCTAATACTTTTACTTAATTCTGCTTTATAATATCTTTTTTTACAAAACATATATTAATAAATAATTGTCAATTGATAGAGTTTTATTTAAATATCCCCTATAAGATAAATGTAATCACTAATTACCTGTATAGGCAATGTAAAGATTTAAATATAATATTGAGCCTGTGTACTCCATAATCTATAATATTCTCTTTTTAATTGCATTAGTTCCTCGTGATTGCCAACTTCAACAAGCTCCCCTTTATTCATCACTAAAATTTTATCGCTTTTTTTGCAACTGGATAATCTATGAGATACATATAATATTGTTTTTTTATTGTGTGCGATATTTACGATATCTGACAATAGTTCATCTTCTGCGATTGGATCTAACGCACTTGTTGGCTCATCCATTATAAGCATTGAAGAATTCTTATACATAGCTCTTCCTAAGGCAATTTTTTGTTTCTCTCCGCCTGAAAGCTCTACCCCTTGGCTAATATCACTAGATATAATAGTACTTTCTCTGTCTGGGAACTTATCAATTATTTTATCAATCTTTAAAGCTTTAAATACTTCGTCAGATTTTAAACCTGTTTCAGTCTTTCCAAATGTAATATTTTCCTCAATTGAATAGGCAAACAATTCAAAATCTTGAAACAAAGTAGCAATATGATCTAGATACCTTCGAACATTAAGTTGATTTATATTGATTCCATTAATTAATATTTCACCTTTTGTAGTCTCATATAGTCCACATATTAATTTTACAATTGTTGATTTTCCTGCTCCATTTGTCCCAACAATTGTTACAATATTATTTTCATTAATTTTAAAAGATACATCCTTTAATGTATATTCCTCAGAATTTGGATACTTAAAAAAAACATGTCTAAATTCAATGTTCTTAATCTTCTCAATACTTTTTCCTTCATCTTTCTGAATAAGTTCATCACCTTTTTCAATATACTTTACAAAATAGGACATATATTGACATTTTATAGGTATCCATGCATATAATCTTGTTATATTCATAACTGCATTAATTCCATTTTTGAATGCTCCTATATATAATGTTAATTCGCCTAATGTTATAATTCCTAAAAATGCCTTGAATCCTATGAAAGCATAAATAATTATTTCAACAAAGAATTCATAAACACGGTTAATATAACTATTTATTAATGTTGCCTTTACTTGCTTTCTTTGATTCATCTCAATATTTTTATCGCATTCTAATAACCTCTTATCTATTAACTTACCTAATTGAAATAATCTAATATCTTTTCCGAATTTATACTCGTTCATAAAGTCTGTATAGTAGCTGAATAAAGTATTATTTTTCACATTGTCTTGAAAGGCTTTGTCTAAAATTCTAGATAGCTTTTTTGTATTTCTAAAAGTCAAGTATATTAATATTCCAATCGAACCAAATATAATAACTATACTCCAACTAGAATTCATAATTTTTTCTAAGAATCCACTAATATTCGCTTTATGCTTATAAAATAGTTGAACACATAATATAAACGAATACACTAACGTAACAATCTCTTTGAGTAGCATGCTGAAATCTTCACTTAAAAACTGTATTCCCCCACTTGTTTGAACTCCTTTATTCGCAGAAACAAGCATTTCTCTCACTTCATTGCTTTCTATGTAATCATATTTAAGAGTCGTAGTTTTCATACCTACCATCTCTTTTAATTTGTAGTCCATTAATTTTCCGGAAATATTTTTTACTTTTCCAATAACTGCTCTACATAATGTTAATATCAGATTAAATATAATCATCATAGAAACAAGCGTTGTAATATCATTAAAATTCTTTTTTTCTGCAAGATTATCAAGAATCTCTGCTCCATAAAATAAATTTATATACATCAATGTTGTTTCTATCAAAGCATTCATTATTGATAAATAAAAAAATTTTTTTGAAATATTATAAGAAAACTTTACTATTTTTCCTATATTGTATTTTTTTAACATACACACCTCCTACACAGCGCTTGTTTCTTTATAATGCTTACTTTGATTAATATACATTTCTCTGTATATTTCATTATTCTCCATCAAATCATCATGAGAACCAATATCCGCGATTTTTCCTTTTTCCATTAAGATAATTTTGCTACAAAATTTTGTTGTCGCTAATCTATGTGAAATAAAAATTGCCGTTCTGTTTTCAGCTATTTCATTGTACTCTTGATATAATTCACTCTCCGCTATGGGATCAAGCGCAGCTGTCGGTTCATCTAATATTATCAAACTTCCTTCCTTGTAGATTGCTCTTGCCATCATCAATCGCTGTTTTTCCCCACCTGATAACTCTACTCCTTCCTTATCAATAATTTTAGTTAATATACTATTTTCTTTATTATTTAACGATTGAATTTTCTCATAAAAATTTGCTTCCTTAGCACTTTTAACAAATCTATTTTCATCATAGTCAGCTGAACCAATAATATTTTCTTTTACAGTAAAAGCAATTACATTGATATCCTGAAAAACGGCAGTAATAAGTTTATAGTATTCTTCTTTATTATATCTGCAAATATCAAACCCATTGATTAAGATAGTACCCTCCGTGGGCGAATACAATCTACATAATAGTTTAACTAACGTTGTTTTTCCTGCTCCATTCCTTCCTACGATTGCTATTTTTTCATTAGCATTAATGTGGAAATTTAAATTAGATAATATCTTCTGTCCATTTTGTGCTTTATAGCTTACATTTTTAAATTCTATATTCACTCCTTTTTCCTGAATGGATCTGTGCAACTCATATATACTTTCTGCGCTTTCATTATCTTTTTGCTCAACAATCTTTATATAATCCCGAACATATATATCTGCTCTAATAAGGTTGGATGTATCGTTAATCACTCGGTATACCCAATTTGAAAACCCTGAAACAATCCCCAAATAAAAGGTAAACACAGCAAGTGACATTGTTCCATTCAATACTTGTGAAATCAACAAATAGTAAGCTACGCCATCTCTTATTGCAACAAATACAGCGTCTGATATGTCTATTTTTATCCACGATGCTTCTATTTTTTTTTCATAATTTTTTTTTCTTAAATATACTGCCTCAAATTTTTTTTGAAACCATTTGCTTAGCTGGAACACTACTATTTCTTTTGCATATTTATATTCCGTAGTCCTACTATATAAATAGTCTATTTCTCTTTCTATGTTAGAATTAGTATTCTTATGCATTTCTAAAAATTTTCTTGCCCTGTTATTCAAAAAAATATTAAAACCGCACATCAAAAAAATAATTATGATGATACTAATATCTAACTGAAAAAGCAAAGTCGCATATAATATTAATCCTAGCAATCCACATAATAAGCTAGGAACACTCCTTATCATCAATTCGACACCAACCTCATTACTAGAAATTGACTCTCTTGCATTTTTTATTGTAACCTGTAATCTGTTTGCTTCTAATTCTTCATAATCCATATTCATTATGGAATGTAATAACAGTTCTGTAAACTTATCATTCCGACTCCATAATATATATCTTTCCAACCACTTTTCTGATAAATCACTAATTACTTTCAGTATAAATTCTGTAAAAATGACTCCAACTAATATTGCAATAAAAATGCGAATTTCTATATGTATAGTTAACATCTGAACAATAATTGAAGGTATAGCAGATGAAAAAAATGGCAAAAATACACCTAATATAATAGTCATGGGAAAAAACACTTTTGCATATGGAAACCAATTAAATATTTTTTTATATAAATACTTTGTATGTTCTAAAATATCTCTTAATTTCATTATCTCTCCTTATTTCTCATGAAAAAAAACCTATTATTTTATTCATTAACTCTTTCATATCATTACTATCACCCAAAATATATGCATTTTTTCCAGTACTTCGTATTATCATAGTTTTTATTTCTTCTGCTTCGGTTCCTCTTATCTTTCTCCTTTTCCCATACATTCCCTTCCAAGTTTGTTCTGGTATCATCGGAAACACTACCAATCCTAAAACTTTACATTCTCCTAGTTGCTCTATAACATTGATACTCCTCCTAATATAATTTATTTCGTCATAATAATTTATACATAAAACCACTGCATCCGGATTTGTAGCCATCAAAAAATTTACCTGTTCATATGTATAATATGATGTGTTTTTATATTCATATGGCACAGTTCCCGATTGTGACCCAACAATAATAAGATCATTTCCATCAGCTATTTCATTCATTTTATAGTTTAAATATCTTATTTGTTCCTCTTCATCCAAACAAACCATCCTATTATATCCAACAGGATAAACACAATCTAACCCAAATAACAATGCATTTGGTTCAGTGCCTAATTGTCCTACTTGATATCCTTCATCTATTAGCCGTTTTCGCAATTCTAATTGCAATGTAAACTTCCCCTGTTTAGAACTTGTTCCAAAAATTCCAAGAACCGGTTTATTAATATAGAATAGTTTTCCTTCTCTAAGTGGTGGGAGATATTTATCAATTACCGCTGGAAAATATATATTGTCATTTTTATACTCCGCCTTATCAATCCTATCAAAACTATATATATTTTTACCTCTATTAATCGCTTCTTTGATTAATGAATCAACTATGTTTTCTTTACCTATATAAGACAATAGTTTCTCTGTGTGACCAATAACAAGCGTATCAAATAAATCCCATTTAATATCATCAATGTTTTTAATACAATATTCTTTAACTGATTTATCAATCATTACATCTGTCGTTTTTCTTCCAACATTTGAAGAATACTTTGTATCATATACTTCCATAACTTTAAAATCCAATAATTCTGGATACCGAACAAAATTGTGCATTTCTTTGTTAAATGGGAAAATTACTGCCCGGTCTATTTTATACTCAAAAACTTTTTCTTCTTTTTCTTCATATGCTATTATTTGTATTGCAATCGATTTAAAGTATTCTAAAATTTCCTCGAATGATTTAATACCATTTTTATATATATTTACAATTTTATTAGTAGCATGAGCACATGCAAAACTACTACCCTTTACTATTATATTATCTGGTTCGCACCATTTAACTCTCTGCATTCCACCTTTAGCTGCTACATTTAATATTTTATCCTCATAAAAGATAAAATCATCTACTTTTCTGCACAGATCACTCCCATCAACTCCAATTACACAATCAAATGCCGCAGGATATGAAATTGCCCCTTCATTATCAAAAGCTGAAACCAAAATTACCCCTTTATCGTATAACCTTTTACATATATTATACATTCTGTCATCGCTAAGACTAACTGTGCCTAAACTCATATTAATAATATCTATATCTAAATTATTAAATATATACTCCAACGCAGTACAAATAATTTTTTCATCAATCGTATCATTTTGGTCTATTACTTTAAAAATATAATAATTACATTCTTCATTATTTTTCTTTATTATTGAATAAACAGCCGTACCATGTCCATATGTATCATGAAAATTATTTTCAATTATAATTTCATTATCACCTTTCACTCTAAAATTATAACCCTTTGTTATATTTTCATAATCTTTAGTTCCACTATCAATTATTGCGATATTCATTTTTTCCTTCCTTTTTAGCCTAAAATCATACCAAATAGCAATTATATTATACTTGATATGATTTTAGACCAGTTTAATTTAGAACCTTATTTGCTTGTACATTTACAGTTGTTTCCTTCTGCATGATAAAGTTCTACATTCTTTTTTACCTGAAGTTCAGGTTTTTTAAGTGTCTTTTTCATATCATTTTCTCCTTTCAAATATTATTATATTATTCTATGTAATAAAGAATAATTATAACCAATTTCTATTTAAGAAGTTCCTCTAATATAGTTGAAAATGTGTTTAACGATTTGATACTATTTATATCGAGTAATTCCTCAGGAATTTCTATTCCTAACTTGTCCTCTAATTCAACAATAAAACTTATAAACATTATGGATTCTACTATAAATTCTGTTAAGTCAACATCATTTTCGCCGATATCTTCTGTTTCAATTCCTAATTCATTTAATACTTCTATAACATCATTTTTTATTTTATCCATTGTTTTTCTCCTTTAAAATCAAAAAATGTCTTCTGTCAATCATATCAAATATAATATCTTTCCCTTTGTCATATGGGCAATTTACACTATTTGTAATAATGTTAGCTTTAGGGCACTCTCTCGACTGACACTTTCCCAAATTATTACATTTTAGGCAAGAACTATTAACTTTATGCATATACCATTTTCTATGTTTAATATTATCTATTTTCATTTCTCCATTTGATAACATTATACCAATTTTATTATCTGCAAATTCAAAATCCTCTGTACATTTATATATAATCCCATCAACTCCAATCACATATGAATATTTTCTTCCAGCGGGACACAATCCAGACGAGTCTAAAAAATTTAAGTATATATCTAAGTTTTCAATATCACTTTCATTCAATATTTCATATATATCATTGCGCTTATTGTTTTCAATAAGTTCACCTTCTATAGAACTGTCAAATCTATCCTCATTCCATTTTTCTACAAAATGTGGAAACAACTTAAACCTTGTATCTCCCTTAAATCGTATATTATATTCATGTATGAATTTATCTAAATATTTTATTGATGAATTTGTTAAGTTAGTTCTTATTGCTATGGTAAAATATCTTTTATTGCATTTAGATTTTATTTGCTCTAAATTTAACATTATCCTTTCATATGTTCCTTCGCCATTTTTTAAAACACGGAGTTCATCATGAACTTTCTTTATCCCATCAATCGTTATCTGATAATCATAAATCTTACATCTTAATAATCTGCAAAAATTATGATAATCAAGATCATATCCATTAGTTGTAATACCTGCCCTATATTCTCTTTTTGCTTTCTTACATATATTTATTATTTGTGATGAAAGATTCTCAATAATTTCAATTTCTTCCAAAGGTTCTCCCCCAAACCAACTCACTTCCACTCTACTAAAATTAAAAATATTTTTTCTAACATATTTAACAATAGCTTGCTGTAATTCTTTTGACATTCTTCCTTTCTTATGTTCCTCGTAGCAATATTTGCATCGAAAGTTGCAGTCTTCCGTTGGCATAATCGTCAATCTGAGAACCTTTTCATATATTTCATCACACATCTTATCTTTAATAATGTCTGATTCATCTGTCTCCTTTTCAACAATAATTCCTTTATCTTTCAAAATATTAAACCATTGACCTTTTTCATTTATCACTCCACTTTCCAATTCCTGATAAACCTGATTTCCTTTTTCAATACAAATTAATGAACTTGTTCCTACTATTGAATTATAAATAAGCAAAGACTGATCTTTATTACTAAATCTATAACTTGTGTATTTTGATTTTTTGTACATTTTATCCCCTCCAAAACTTTTTTTCATTTGTCGTAAAAATTATTTTGTATTTGCTTTCTTGAATACAATAATTATTCAAGGTATAATTTCGAGGCACCAATTCATACATTACATCACTTTTTGAATTCCAATCAAATTGCTCTTTATATGTTCTAAATCTAAAAAGATTTTTTGTCATATATTTTAAATAAACATTCTGAATTGAATTTTTATTGCTAATACCGTACATTTTATTAAAGACTGGATTTATTTTTTTGTTATGTACTATTGCATCCCTTATATTTTTAATTGACATATAATCCCCATTGTCGTCACAAAAAAACAAATTATAAGTCGGATCTATTGCAATCCACTTTCCATATGTATTTATATAAACTTCTGTAAGACAGTGATTATCATAGGGAAAAGTACCTATTGGTAAACATATTATTGTTCTTGCCTTAAAACCCGAGCATAACAATAATTGTGTCATGACCCTTGCATTTTTCAGACAGTTTGTACGCTTTTTTTCTCTATTAATTTCATCCATAATCTCTAAAATATTACTTTGTTTAACTATTTTCTCACTATCATTATTTGATAGAACCACTTTCACACTTACCCAAAGCATTGCTTTCTTTATTTTTCGTATTTCATCTTCCACACGAATTATTCTTTTCATAATTTCATATTTATTTGATATTGATTCACAGTATTCCTTAGGGACCGTATAGTCAAATTTCATATTAATTGAATTTTCATCCTCGGTATAATCTGGATATTTTTTTAAGAAATGCCGGTACTCCTCTTCATATAACATATATTCTTTTAAATCATTATCCATCTATTTCCTTTAGTAACTCCTCTTTTAAATAATCTTGTAAGTTTTTATCTAGTTGCCTACAACCAGATTGCTTTATCAACTCTGTATCCGCATTTTTTACAGCAATTTTGTGCGTTACATTTTTCATCATATTTATATCGTTTACGCCATCTGCTATATAATATATATCCTTTTTATTAACATCCAACTTATTAATCTGTTGAAGCCCGTAGCTTTTATCTATATCTTTAGGTACAATTTTAATCCAATAATTTCCATATATAGTTGCATTTGCAAACGGATATAACATATTAATCTTATTGCATAAGTTATCTGAATCCCTTTTCTCTTTCGATATTGCCCACACTATTAACGGAACATCTAAAATGCTTTCGTTCTCATTCTCTAAAACTGTTATTTCGCTATAAAGCTTAGATAGTTTAAAAAATCGATATGCTTTATTAGAGTTAAAGATCATTCCATTTTCATACTCTTCACTAAACAATGTATTATATTTAAGAAATTCTTTCATCTCTATATATTCATTTTTTGAAAAAGTCTTCACCGTATAATATATATCTTTTTTTTTCAAAATCTGACCATCACACAAAATTGAATAATAATTAAAACATTCATTTTTCAATATTTCTTTGGCTCTAAGAGGACTTCTTCCCGTTGCTATTCCAATGCTAACTCCTTTTTTTCTGTATTCATTCAATATACAATACTCAATATTTTCATCTCCCACTAATGTTCCATCAACATCAAAAAATAATACTATCTTTTCCTTCTTATTAATAATATATGAGTTCATTCGCCCTTTTTAACCTTACTATAATTTTCATCATTAATTTTTCATACTCCTGCCGCGCCTTCTTCACATCGTCTATATCAATTGCATTTTCATATATTTTTTCACCCAAATCACTGAAAAAAACGTGTAACAAATATTGTGATTGCATATTATAAAACCGATTAAACGCATCCATTACTTTATCGGCTGTCTCATCTATCCCATAAGTTTCAAGGTAAATATTGTATAAAATCGGAAAATTTTCATCATTAAAAACTTCTAACATCTTTACTTGGTATTCCAGTATTGAATATAACTGTTCTACTTTCTTATCACAAAACTTATATCCAATTTCTTTTTTATATAAATTTACAGATTCTAATTCAATTCCTGTTTTTGATGCTTCTTGAACAATACCAGTGTTATGGTATAACGCAACTCGGCTTAAAAGAATTTTAGGAGTAATATTTATTCCAAATTTCTTCAATAGTGTTATGTTTTCTTTTACGCCTTCAATGGTTGAATATGGGTTAAAATTTATAAATCCATATTCAAAATTTAGTATGTTTTTCTTGTTTCTTTTTTTACAATAATCATTAATAATATTAACAGCTCTCACATTATCTTCTTTTTTTGCAATTTTGTTATATAACCGAAGATCTTTTTCCAGCCAACTTTCTAACCCAACAAATACATTACACAAACCAACATCATTCAATTTATCTATACACTTAATTGATTCTTCATCAATTTGTTCTGATCTTAAGTTAATAAAGAATTTAATTTTATACGTTCTTTTCTTTAAAGCTGTATATAACTCCGTCAATCTACTAATATCGCATTTTTGTTTTTTGCTAGCGCAAAAAGTAGAATCTGAAAATCCGATATACTTGCAATTATATTTTTCTACTAGAATATCTATTTCCGCCATTACTGATTCTATTGTTCTAAATCTTTGTCCCTTTTCTGATTTATATTTTGAATTCATATTACAGAATGAACAATTTCCCATACATCCTCTAGATCCCAACACGTGAAAAAATCTTTTATCATGTGGAAAACTTGCTCTATCTGGAAAAGGAAGTATATCTATGTTTTTAATCAACTCTCTACTTCCATTATGTATAACTTTTCCATTTTCTTTATAAACTACTCCTTTACACCCTTCCAATGTTTCATTACTATTTATTCTTTCACATAACTCAATAACAGAATAATCTTCTTCACCTACGATTACACTATCTATTTTTTTATTTTCTTCCAATACTTTCTGTGGATACTCAGTAGGTAATGTGTGACACCATGATATATGATGACTATTATCTAATAATTCCAACATTTCTTGCGCTATAGCATATGTACCATATTTAACCGCCATAAAGATAATACTAGATCCACCAGCATTTATATTTGTACATTTTTCTTTTATATTTGAGTAATTAATATCTATTACTTCTACCCTTGTATTTTTAATTTTTTTTAATGCAGCGACAATATATCCAAATTTACACCAGGTTAGATAACTTTTTTCGCCATCAAAATATATAAATTTTATTTCTCTCATTGTTCTATTAACTATATATTTACCCCTTTCTTTTTCTATATGAAGTGGTGTTTATTTTCAGCTTAAATATTTATGTATCTTTCTCTGATATCATATAATTAACGTACTTTATTGGTAACATAAATAATTATTTTTAGTATATTTAAGATATTTCATATTACAATCCCTTTTACCTCAAACGACGTTTTTTACTTATTTTTGGTTGTTTTTTATATACTTCACTTCCATATTCTCTCATAAATGAAAAGAACCTTTGTTGCATAAGTTCATTTCCAATTCACAAAGGTTCTTATCATGCTCATCACTGTTTTGTTTAATGTAGCATTATCTTCTTGCTTGCTTAACTGCCAACTTTATTCTTCCCAACACACAAGGAACTTGTAAACAGGCAGTTAGCACCACACTTTCCGCAATACAAACCGCATATATTTTATGGTTAGTAAACAAAAACAAACAATATACGATTACGAATGCTATTACCATAATAGTAGCTGTAATCTTATACTTTTTCTTCTCTGATAAATCTAATAAATGATTTTCAGAATCAATAGGACTAAAAATCATCAAACTTACGGCTGCACATATCATAATAATATCAGTTAAACTACTATATTTAATATGAGCAGCCATATACACGCATATAAACAGTATGCTATTTGAAAAAATCATACATACCCATGCATGCTTTAAATGAAATCCTCCACTAAATTTTCTGATGAACATAAACGGAATAATAATCAATATGCTCTCAACCGGTATCCCCATAAGACTCCCAATAATTATTATCATAACTACTGGTGATATAGACAAAATAAAACTATAAGCAGCATACTCATATAATTCTCTGTCTACCTGTTCAACTGCTCCATATTTAATTAGCCATGTGGTTATACATTCTGACAAACGTTTCATTATTTTTCATTTTTGAAGCGCTCTAATCCCTTTGGTGCTTTTGGCTGATAAACCACTAAACAAGATGTTGAATTTGCATCAACTTTAAGCATTTTATTTAGTGTACCTGCTACTACTTTAGCTGTCTGCTTGGACAGATTTTTTTCTCTCATGCACTCATTCCTCCCCTCTTTTTTTATTAATCATTGAATGCTACACGATAATAATAATCTTAATTAACAGAAAAATCGACACTGTTTGCGCGAAAAGAATAATATCTGTACTTTTTGGTTAAACTATTTAAAATTATTCATTTTTTAATGGTGTTGCAGAAAAAGAATGTATTATATTTTATTTATATAATGTTACACAGATTATTTCTTTATTACATTCTTCGAATTGCTTACTTTCATTGATATTATTAGCTTGAATACAAAAAAGGAGCAAATACAATTGAATTTAAACAATCAATATATAATAATGGGGAACCGAATAAAGCTTCGTAGAAAAGAACTTCGAATAAAACAAAGTGAACTTGCAGAAAAACTGGATATTTCTAATAATCATATTTCATCCATTGAAAACGGTCGAGAGAAACCCAGTCTAGATATTCTTCTGAAAATTTGCGAGGAATTATGTGTAACCCCAGATTATCTTTTATTAGGAAATATACATGCAAACGACCTTCCTCAAAATATTACTGACAGTTTACGACTTTGTAGCAATGATGATATAGAACTTGTTCGTCAATTTGTTGAAATTCTAGTAAACCGTAATAAAAAATCTTGGAACGATAACCATTATGTGTAGTTTTTTATATGGTAATACCAAAACTGTAGTTAAAATGTCTTTTCAGGCATAATTCTATAATTAAAATATGGTATTAATTCTTTTTATGTTTACACTATAAGGAGGCTTTTTTATGCGTATTTTGATTTGTGATGATGACCGTGATATAGCAACGCAATTACAAAAAATATTACAATGTTTTTTTCAAAAAAATTCATTAAAAATTCCCGAAATAGTCATTTTCAATAATGGTGAAGATTTACTTGCTGATTCTGAAACAAAAGATATTGTCTTTTTAGATGTGGAAATGCCCGGTGTAAGTGGTATTTATGTTGGAAACAGATTAAAACAGGAGAATCCTAACATCATTATATTTATAGTCACTTCTTATTCTGAATATTTAGATGAAGCAATGCGTTTTCATGTGTTTAGATATCTGACGAAACCATTAGATAAGCATAGAATTTTTAGAAATATGAAAGATGCACTGGAAATATATAATACAACCATAATTAAAGTTCCCATTGAAACTAGGGACGGTGTTTATGTTACTTCTGCATCTGATATTATTTTTGTTGAGTCCCATGGTCACACAGTTACTGTACATACTTTGCAAAAAGACTACAACTCTGTTCATAACATAAAATATTGGATTGAACAACTTAATATGCCATGTTTCTTTAATTCACACAGAAGCTTTGTCGTTAATCTAAAGTATGTTTCCGACTTTGACCATACTCTGATACATTTACACAATAATGCGTTTGAAGCATACCTGACACAACGCAAATATACTCAGTTTAAAGATGCTTATTTATTATATTTAGAAAGTACAAGGTAATTAATTATGTCAAAAACAATATTATACATCTTCGTTTATCTTATAGAAGCTTTAATATTATGGTGGTATTCATCACACAGATTTTATTCTAAGTACTCCAAAAAAAATGAATTTATATTAATTTTTATTGGTTACATTTGTCTGTTTATACTTTCTTTCACGAATTCATTTGGTATAAATTCCATTGCTTTTACATTGATAAATTTTATTATTTTCAAAACATTATATGATACAACCTGGCTGACAGCCTTGTTTCATTCTTTTATCACAACCTGTATGATGAGTTTTAGTGAATTAATAATCATCGGACTGTTTAATCAATTCAATGCTGATGTTCTGTATATACAATCAGATATACGCTCCCTGATAATTCTAACTGCATTAAGCAAAACATTATATTTTATCAGTATCAACATCATTGCTAGAGTACTACCCGGTTCAAAAGATGAGCATGAACCTACCAATATATCGGCTATTTTAATTAATATTATTCCTTTTATTTCAATCTATATTACTGTTGTACTTACTTCAGTTTTGCTTAACAGCTCCATTTCTACACATTTCAGAAATATGCTTTCTGCTTGTGCAGTACTTTTAATTTTAATAAATATATTAGTTTTTTACATATACAATTATATCCAGCAAAAAAATAAAGAATATACGCTTCTTCACATGCAATTTCAAAAAGAATATGATATGGCAGAATACTATAAGGTCTTGTTCAATCAGAATGAAAGTCAACAGATTTTGATTCATGATATACGAAAACATCTTATGACGATTTCCCAATTAAATGAACAAAATGATCATGACAAAATTAGCCATTACCTTTCGGCACTTTTAAATTCATCTGATTTACAAAATTCTGTCCATGTCTCCGACAACGAATTGTTAAATTCCATTTTGTGCCATTATATAAAGATTTGTCATCAAATGCATATCACATTTAAGGTTGATGTCAGAAAAAAACTGCTTCAGAATTTAGATTATACGGAGCTGACCGCTTTGTTTTGTAATTTGTTGGACAATTCTGTAGAAGCCTGTTCTGATATTCCTGATTCTTATATTGAGTTAAGTATAACCGATAAGGAAAATACCGATATTACCGTGATTAATATTATCAATAACTGTAGAAACTGCCCGAAGTTTAATCAAAATGGTTTACCTGTATCATCAAAGAAAAATAAAATCAAACACGGCTTTGGACTAAAAAGTGTAGAGCGTATTGTTAATAAATACAATGGGATTATCAAAATGTATTTTGATGATGAGAAAATGGCATTTCATACAATCCTTATATTACGTTGTAATAAGGTTTCACGATGATACTCATAAATATCATAACAGCATTTTTTGAGACCGTTTCAAGTTTTGTGTAAACTCAAAAATCTGATATAAGATATGTGAATAGTTTCTAAAGGGCTGAGCCGATTTTGATTGGTTCTGCCCTTACCTGCATTATACAGGTATTTTTTTGCATGTCAATAAACCTGCGTGTTTTCAGGCTTGTCTTACAGATTTCTGCCAGAGAGTCTTTCCTCAAAATAGATTTCCAGCTAGGAATGGATCTGCCCCAAGTCCTGACGGTGCCCTGTCCATTTTTCGTGATGTCCATCATAGCTAGATACAGCATTTTTAAGAGGCTGTCATCAGTTGGAAATACGGTCTTTGATTTGGTTACTTTCCGGAGCTGGCGGTTAAAACCTTCGATAGCATTCGTTGTGTAAATAAGCCGTCTGACAGCTTCCGGATATTTGAAATAGGTTGACAGGGGTGCCCAGTTATCATGTCATGACTTATAAATTTTTGGATATTTTTCATCCCATTTGTCTCTGAACAGCTCCGTTCATTTAAAGCCGTTTCTTCGGTTAGTGCAGCATATACATGCTTTAAGTCAGCCATCAGACTTTTGATATCTTTGTAGGAGACAAACTTTGTGGAATTGCAAATCTGGTGAATGATACACTGCTGTACCTCTATCTGTAGATATACCGCTTCGATTGCCTGAGGGAATCCGTTCAGACCATCCACACAGGCGATAAGAATATTCTCCACACCACGATTCTTTAATCCGTTCATGATGGAAAGCCAGAATTTTGCACTCTCATTTTCGCCAACATACATTCCAAGGACATCTTTTCTTCCGTTCATATCAATACCGAGAGCTATGTAAACCGCCCTTTTAACGATACGGCCTTCGCTGCGTACATGGTAGTGAATAGCGTCCATAAACAACACGGCATAAACTTCCTCTAAGGGACGTTCCTGCCATTCTTTTACAAGAGGAAGTATTTTGTCCGTAATACGGCTGATGGTGCTGTCGGAAATATCAAAGTCATAGAGTTCCTTTAAGTGGGATTCGATATCTCCGGTAGTCATGCCTTTTGCATACATGAAAAGAATCTTTTCTTCCATGTCCTAAGTTACGGTATTTTGGTATTTTTTGATGAGCTGTGGTGCGTATTCACCGTTTCAGTCACGTGGGATTGCAATATCCATGTTACCATAACTGGTATGCATGGTTTTCTGAGAGTGCCCATTACGGCTGTTATCCGTATTCTTATTTCGGTAATCATACTCGGAATATCCGAATTTCTCATCCAGTTCTTCGTCCAGAGCTCCTTCCAGTAGAACAGACATCATATCACGCATAACGGCATTCACATCTGTACCATTTTTGATGCTGATATCATTGTTTTTCAGATAATCACGCATCAGTTCTCTCATTGTTGCTTTTTGTGGGCTGTCATTTTTTCTTGCTATAAATAAAACCTCCAAACTTTGGGATAGTCCCATTTTTTCTTTTATGCATCGTCCACAAGACAGATAATTTGCTGTTTTTCTTATTTCGTTTGTACCATTACGTTCATACTGTGGGGGAATACACTGTAAATCTCGTTATCTTTGCTATATATATTCCAACATTATCATTACCAGTTTGCTGGTTATTCAGAATTATTTTTACGAAAATATTGTCATTTTTCTGGTAATATCTTTGGTGAATTTTCTTTACTTGTTTTGTACAAAAACAAAAGGTAACCAGGTGCGTTCTTTGGATGACTATGAAATTATTCAATATACTAAGATAAAGCGTATCATTTTATTAATAATTGTTTGCGTGGGAATTATTTTATTTTTAACAGAACATTTTCTATATTCTACTACATTTTTTACATCTATTAATCTGTCAGCCATTCTGGTTGTTTTTGAAAAAATGAAAAACAAAAAATGTTGTATACATAATATTTAATTGCAATTAAATAATCTGTACAAAAAATATGTAAACTGGTAATATCCAATGTTCTTACAACGAATATTACCAGTTTTTATTCTCTTTAACTAAAAATCAAGCTGCTCATAATTGAGAATAATAAAAATTATATTATCTGTTTCCAGATCTAAAATCAAACTAAAAGCTTAATCTATCTTATTGGCAAACCTTCTTCCTTATCATGCACCTGCATAAATTCATCTTCTTTTATGGGATGAGAACCATCTACAGCTTTTGCCTTTTCTTCCTTGTACGTTTCAACAATCTCTCCATATAATCTTTCTCTAAACTCCTTTGTTATAGGAAAACATATGTCCTGATATACTGCCTTTCCTTCCTTATCCGTCTGTTTTGTTTTGTAAGAAGGCATTGCCACAAATACATCATTTTTGCCCTGAATGACTGATACATTATTGATTACAAAACTGTCATCAAGATATATTCTTGCCAGTCCTTTTATGTTACTACCTTCTCTCTCATACGGTGTTACCTTCACAGCAAACGTTGGCATTTCCAGATCATTTGTTTCTTTTGCCACCTCTCTGTTTTCATTTCCTGCGTTTTTATATCCGTCAAGTATTGCATCATATAATTCTGTTCTAAACTCTCTTGTTATTGGATTGCATATGTCTTTATAAATATAATTATTCTTTTCATCCACTTCACTTCTTCTGTATCTTGGCATAGATACGAATAAATTGCCTTCACTGTTTTCAAGGATTGCAATGTTTGTCACTTTAAATGACTCTCCAAATACTACTGTCGCAAATCCTCTTAAATTTCCTTCATTTTTTCTTACCTTATTTACTTTTACTGTATATTTCATCTTCTACTCCTTTTCCGCATAATTTATGCTATGCTTTAAAATTTCTTGTTACTAAAAAAGGGACAGCTATCTGCCATCCCTGTTGCTTTCATCAGGATATTCACTCATATCCTGTGTTTTACTGTCTTTGTTTACGGTATATGTGTTCTTCTCATTCTCTGATACTTTCAAATTTGTCTGTTCTGACACACATATTTCTTCATCAATGTTCTTTTCCAAATCAAGCATTGCGTTTAATTCTGCCTGCCTCTTTTGCTTGTCACTTAATTCTTTTTCATAGGCAAAAGGCTTCTCATACTCGCTCTTTGAGGACTCCATATCTCTCTTATACTGTTCAATCTTCTTTTTGAGAAATTCTTCATTTTCATTTAAGTTATTAAACAGGTTGTCAAGTTTTATCATATTTCCCACGGGGCTTGTTGACATTTCAGCCTTATACTCTGTCTTTCCACGAAGTATCATATAATTAATGCCCATATAGTTCTTTTCTACTAACAGGGCAAAACCTCTAAAACTTCCAATCTCATAAGTATCTCCGCTTTTGCTCTTGCTTACTGCTTCAAGCAATGCGGTACCGCCTTCACTTCGCTCATCATATGTAATCTTACCTATGGTTATGGCAAATTCATCACCTTTTAATAATTCCTTATCTCTTGCTTCAATGTCATATTTTACACACTTAAGTTTTTCTTCTGCAGCCTGAATCAGTTTCGGATACTTAATAATAAAGTTATCCTGAAAAGTATATCTCTGGCTGTCGTAATTAGCCTTTAACAGCTTTAATCTCTGCAATTCATTATCAAGTTCCATCTTTTCCTTTATCAGTGGATTACCTGTTGCAACTGCCTTTATCTCTGCATAAGACAATGTTGCCTCATCTATGTCTTCACATGTTCTTGATACTGCCTTGTTGGTCATTACCTGACTTATGAATCTCTGTTTGTTCTCCACAAGTGACCAGGAGTATGCATCAAAAGTTTCTTTTGTAACATATCTGTATACTGCAACTTCTTCATTCAAATTGCCCTGTCTTATTCCTCTTCCCTCTCTCTGTTCAATACTTGACGGTTTCCACGGACAGTCTATATGGTGCATTGCTACAAGATGTGTCTGAACATTTACTCCCGTACCACATTTGTCTGTTGAGCCTATAAGTACCTTCTTTTTACCTGTTCTCATTTCCTTAAATAAGATATATCTTTGTGCATCTGTTTTTGCATCATGGATAAATGCTATTTCATTTTCAGGTATTCCTTTTTTTACAAGTTCAGACTTTACGTAATTGTATACATCAAACTCTTTTCCTCCGGGTGTTCCAATATCTGAAAAAACAAGCTGACAGCCTATTTTCCCTTCACTGTTCGCCCTGTCATATTCGTAGAACACATTTTGTACTACCTTATTAAGTTTTCCGTCAGGATTGTTGGGAGCATCCTTATCAAGAAGTCTTGCATCCGTTCCAAGCAATCTTGCTTCGTGAGTTATCTTTAAAAAGTTATCAACACTTGAATCTACGCCACCATTTCTAATACGCTCTGCCCTTACCACAAAATCTTCCATTACCTGTTTGACATACCAATCAGGCTCTGATTCCACAATGATGTACTTTCCATCTCTTAATTTAGGAACATCAAGCTCCAGCATATCCTGTGTCTGTACATCAGCAACCTGTTTAAATATGTTCATAAGCTCCGGCAGATTGGTAAACTTATTAAATCTGCTTTTCATACGAAAACCGCTTCCTTCAACTGTAAGTTCAAGTGCTGTTGTAATCTCACCGAAGTTTGCTGCCCATGAATCAAAATGATATATTCCCTTTTCTTCCAATGTATCCTTCTGCAGATAGCTTTGCATTACATACATTTCACACATTGTATTGCTTATAGGTGTTCCGGTGGCAAATACAATTCCTCTTCCCGGATTTATCTCATTTATATACTGACATTTAAGCTGCATGTCTGTTGCTTTCTTTGCTCCCGAACTGCTGATGCCTGATACATTATTAATCTTTGAAAATATGGCAAGGTTTTTGTAATTATGTGCTTCATCCACCATAAGACAGTCAATGCCTAATTCTTCAAATGTTATCAGGTCATCTTTTCTCTGCTCATCTGTAAGAGTCTTTAACTGCTCTTTTAGTCTTTTTTTCTGGGCTTCCATTTGTTTTACAGTCCATCTTTCGCCGTTCTTTTCTTTTGTCTCATCTATGGCATAAGAAATCTGTTCTATTTGCTCATTTAACATTCTTTCCTTTCTCTCTTTTGAGATTGGAATTTTTTCAAACTGGGAATGGGACATAATAATGCAGTCATAGTCTCCTGTGGCTATCCTTGATATAAACTGCTGTCTCCTGCTTTTTTCAAAATCACGTTCTGTTGCAACCAGTATGTTTGCAGACGGATACAAACGTAGAAATTCAGATGCAGTTTGATTTATTAATGCTTTAGGAACAATCATTGCTGTTTTGTTTGCAAGACCTAATCTTTTCTGTTCCATACATGCTGCCATCATTTCAAATGATTTTCCTGCTCCAACACAATGGGCGAGCAATGTATTTCCTCCAAACAATATTCTTGCAACTGCATTTTTCTGATGGGTTCTTAATTCAATCTCAGGATTCATTCCAGGAAAAGTCAGGCTTGAACCGTCATATTCACGAAGTCTTGTATTGTTGAATGTCTGATTATAATAATCCACATATTTCTTTCTTCTTTCCGGTTCTGCAAATATCCACTCCTTAAATTTCTCCTTAATCAGATTTTGTTTTTCCCTTGCAAGCATTGTTTCATTTTTATTTACAACATAATGGTATTTACCGTCACCGTCATCCACCCTGTCTTTTACAGTTACGGTCTTTAAATTAAGACTTGCCTCGAAAATAGAATAAGCATCCATGCGGCTTGTTCCATATGTTTTGGAAGCTGCCACAGAATGCTTATCCATCGATTTATTTTCTATAAACCATTCCATGCTGTATTTATTCAGATGAACCATTATTCCGGATGAATAATAAGCACTTCTTATTGCCTTTGCACGTCTTGGTGTTCCTAGAAGTTCATAAATAAACTGCTCATAATCCTGTTCTTCAATCCATGTTGTACCTATCCTTACATCTATTTCAGATGCATCCAAATCTTTAGGCTGAACCTTTTTAAGTTCTTCTGCATTTATTCTAAATATTTCAGGAGTTTCTTCAGCATACTTTTCTGCCAATGCAAGCTTACTTCTTACGTTTCCTGACAAATATTCGTCTGCCGTCTCCCACCCCTCATCCATATTGTTTTCATTATATCTTGAGGGATTTAAAAAGATTAGTCCTCTTAGTTCTTCTATTAGTTTTTGTCTCTCTGCATCATCTGACCTATTCTCATCTGAAAAATTGTTATTCTTATCTTCGCCATATCCATTTATGTCAGGTGTATATATACTAAGCATAAACGGAATGTTTACCTCTCCATATTCACTTATTGAAATGTTAAGGGCTTCCACTGCAGTTTCAACTCTGTCTATCGTCACCTCCGGTTTAATTGTCTGTTTGTAAAACATGTCAGCCTTTGTAACCTTCCCGTCTTCATCCACGTTTTCAAGAGAACACAGAAGAGGATAGTCAGCATCATCACGAAATGCCCTGTCATTTGCCTTCGATGTAATCGCACCATATTTATTTACAAACTCATCATACTTATCATTTAATATCTCCTGACAGTTTTTTAATTCTTCCTCACTGCATCCTTTAGTCTGTATGTCAATAAGATTTCTTGTAAGTTTTCTTATCTCATCAAGAACTTTTATCCTTTCCTCAGTTGTCCTTGAATACTCCTTTAAATACATCTGGGAGTTTTGTCTGAAATACAACTTACCGTCTAAAAAAGTATATGTGAAATTTCTAACATCAGGATTTGCCTCAATTATCTCCTCATTTTCTTCCGGTTCTTCAATTTCAAAGTCTGTTACAGTTGCATCAAGTTTTCCTATTGCACTGCTTAAGCTTTCATAGATATTAAAATTTTCTTCATGATTTACACATATGGTATATCTGCTCTTATCTCCAAATCTTCCTGTATCATACTCCATTGTCCCAAGCATCATATCTGGGTGCTCCACAAAATATGAATTAACCGGTATGCCATCTTTTGTATATCCAAGATGTACCCAGTCTGGTTCAATGTCTATCTGTCGTTCCCTTTTTTTAAAAAACAAAATGTCTGATGTTACTTCCGTTCCTGCATGTTCTTTAAATGCAGTATTAGGAAGTCTAATTGCACCGATTAATTCTGCCCTCTGTGCAAGGTATCTTCTTACATTCGGGTTTGCCTTGTCCATTGTGCCCTTCGTTGTAATAAATGCCGCTATTCCTCCCGGTCTTATCTGGTCCAACGCCTTTGCCAGAAAATAATCATGTACACGAAAGTTTAACTTATTGTACTTTGGATCATATACTTTATAATCTCCAAAGGGTACATTACCGACTGCAGCATCAAAAAAGTTATCCGGAAACTTTGTATCTTCAAATCCTGCAATTGTAATGTTTGCGTTCTGATATAACTGTTTTGCTATTCTTCCTGTAACATCGTCCATTTCCACACCGTAAAGTTTGCAATTTTGCATTGCATCAGGCATACTGCCGAAAAAATTTCCAATGCCCATAGACGGTTCAAGAATGTTTCCCTTTGTTACTCCAAAGTTTGCAAGTGCCTGGTTAATGCACATGGCAATGTCAGGAGAAGTGTAAAAAGCATTGTTAACACTTGCCCTTGCATTTTCATATTCTGCCGGGGTAAGAATTTCTTTTAATTCTTTATACTCCCTTCTCCATAAATCATTCTTTTCGTCAAACACTTCCGGGATTCCACCCCAGCCTGCATAATGTGAAAGTATTTTCTGTTCATCATCTGTTGCAATTCTTTCTTCTTTTTCAATCTGCTTTAATGTTTTTATTGCTTCAACATTCCACTGATACCTTGTTTTAGAACCTCCTGTTTCAATTTCCCACAGATTGTAATGAAAGTCTTTCTTTTCAATGTCTCGTTCCATGTCAGGTATGGGCTTTTTACCCATTTCAAACACTTCATCTGGAATATCATACTCACCGATTATTTCTTCCTCAATTATCTCCTGATAATATTCTCCTTTGTTTATCAGAACCCTTAATTCTTCCTCAACAGTATTCCAGCTTACATATCCTTCTTTTTCTCCTTCAGCATCTCTCCACTGAAATCTCATTCCCTGAGGCTTAAAAGTATCATATCCATGTAAACCATAGCCATCAATTGGCCAGCCTGCTCCTCCAAGACCAAATTCCTTTTTTATAAGTTTTGCTCTTTCTGATGGGCTGTCCACTGTCTGATAAATTTTATATACTCTTTCCTTTCCTCCCACAAATCCGGTTCCTCTTAAGAGAACTGAAACAATGTAGTCATGAGGAACTACACGCTCTTTTTTCGGTTCCATATAGGTATATCTTTTTCTTTGAGTAGACAAAGGCTTTTTACTGTCTGCAACTGTTATTTCTTTAGTATTATCATCAAATAAAAAGGAAGCCTGCTCAAAGCCTGCTTCCCCTGATACTCCAAATGAATTAATTTCATCCAGCTCTTTATTTAATTCTTCATTTATCTGTCCGTCAGAATTTTCAGATTCATTTTCTAGTGAAATCTGTACACTATCTGATTTAGAACCACTTCCTCTGCCATCATCTTTGCCTGATTCCTTAGTTTCCACATTTCCATTGTTGAAGTAGGATTCTGAGGTTTGTGTTTCTTTAAGTAATCCGTCATCAGTGTGTCCATCAGGCTGTTTGCCTCCGTGTCCACTTCCTTCATCTTCTCTGCCAGTCTTCCCAGACGATACAGTGTGTTGTATCTGTTCCTCTCGTTTTTCTTCAGATACTCTGCTGCCATCATTCCGTACTTTCCTATCTGTGTCATGCTTATTTCCTGTTCCTGTGGCAATTCCAGATTCGGATACAGCATTCCGTCTGCTCCCTCGTGATAAGTTATTCTCTTTTCTTCCATTTGTGACGCTCCTTTCTTTTTCTATTCGTCTTACTCTGTAATTAAACTCTTTAAGAACACTACAGGATACGTCACATACAAGGGAACCAAAGCGGTAAATATCATCTTCATCAGATATATTTATTATAAAACTCATGTCCTGTTCTTCAGCGGACATGTCAAATCCACATCTTGTACCTACTGCATATAAAACGCTTTCATATAACATTTCTTCAACAGTAAGCCCCTGCGTTTCATTATCTCCACCATTAATCACACCACCTGTAATCCGGTTAAGTTCAGAAATCCCTGCTTCGGATTTCTCTTTCATTATAGATCGTATGTTCTCCTTTGTATAGTTCTTTAAGAGATTCTCTAAATTTTTTCTGTCATCATTTAAATAAGGCTCAATCTTTCCCTCTTCTGTCAGTTCGTCCACCAGACTTTTTAGATTATCACCATTCAAATCCCATGTCAGTTTAACGTTCTTTCCTCCTGTGTCAGATATATCAAAAATGTATCGCATATGTGGTTTTAAAATCTTTGACGAAAATATTGCAATTCCCCTGCTTCCTCTTTTTACATATCTGCCTACCTTTTTCCATGAATCATAATCTCCTACCAGAGTTGCATTTGGTCGCTGTGCATAAACCATAAGTATGTTGTCAAACTCATATCTGTAAATTCTTCCTGTTATTCTTAAAAAGTTTTTCCAGTTGTCTGCACTGGATACAATGTCATGAATATACTCGTCGTATAATCTTTGTACCTTGTAATCAGCACTCATTTTCAATCACCCCTTTCAAGGCATCTCTTATGTCCTTTCCGTCAATTTCATCGCCAAGACAGTCCCAACCTTCAGCTGTCTCTCTGGCAAACAGTTCAATGCGTGGCACATTCCCGCAAAGCTCTACTATACGTTGTCTTATTTCATCCGGCTTTTTGCTGTGTGCCATTACTCTTGCATCACATATCTGACTTACAGCTTTTGAAACACGTTTAGGATGTCCTTTAGTTCCGATTAGACACACTTCAGAATTAGACCTTGTCCAAAATCCTAGCCCCATAAAATAAGTATCTTTTTTCTTATTTTTCTTTACCCAATTAAAGCCACAGGTTTTATATGTAAATCCCCAGCTCTCCATTACGGAAATTCCCTCTTTAAGACATGGAAACGTAATCCATAAAAATAATACGCAGTCATCATCTGCAATATCAGCCACCGGAAGTGAACGTATGTCATCAATATTCATTGTATGGTAATGATTTTCTGCACTTCTTCCCTGACCTTTTTTTGAATACACACGATACTGCCAGGGGGGATCAGCGTAAATCACTTTATATTTTTTACCCATGCTACGCACCTTCTTTCGATTCTAAAAGTTTTAAATATGCATTGTATTCTTCTGTATCAAGATTTACAGAAAATTCTTCTTCACCTTTTTTCATATTTCTGTTTATCTTTTTTATCAGTCTTAACATTACAAAATTTTCTTTTGACATTTTCATACTTTCCTCAAAGTCAATGTTTGTGTCTTCATTAATAGTTTTCTGTTGTTTTACTATATGTTCTGAAATCTTACTTCGTAATTTATGAGCCTTATTTAAAGATACTTTAATTTGATTGCTGTCTCCTTTGCTTTTATTCCATTCCTTATGAAGTTCGCTTATCAAAAACTCCATGTTTTTAATATATGTTTCTCTCATTTGTCCTCCTGTTCCAAAAGAAGCAGAGCAATTTATGCTCTGCTTCCTTAATAATTTTAATTTTTCTTCTTTTTATCCGGTCTTCCTATCATAACCAGACCACCATTATGATAATCCTGCATAACAACTCCAGTTGCCTCATCCACTGCTTCAACCATTTTTCCGTCTCCGACATAAATTCCTACATGACTTATATTTTTATATCTTCCGTTATTTGAATAACTGTAGAATATAAGGTCTCCCGGCTTTAGGTTTTCTTCTTTCACAGTACAGTCATTATCACTGCACCACTTAGCCTCAGATGCTGCCGTATTTGAACCGTCCGTCATTACAGATATGCCGGCACTGTTCCATGAATAATATGCCAAAGATGAACAGTCAAAATGTGTCCCTGAATTTCTAAGTGGCTGACTGTACGGATAACCTACTTTTGACAATGCAAAACTCACTGCTGTTTTTGCTTTTTCATCATTTATCTTGTTTAAAATCTCATTAATCTCATTCTGCGTAAGCGATGACTTTTTATTCCCTCCGTTTTGTGTTCCCGTACTGCCACTGGTAATACCCAGTGAAGACATATTTTCAGGACTCATCAGGGAATTAAGCATACTTATTTCATCATCACTCATTCCATACTCTGTTTCCATTTGATGATATGTTTTTAAAGTAACATTTACATAAAAAACTTTTTTCTTTTCTTTCTTACCACCTTCATTTTTAATCTTTTCTTCTCCCGTTGATGTGGTGTATGAACACATATCATCAAACACTGTTTTAAGATTTGCTTTTGCTGTATCATTCATAACCGTTGCAGTATTTCCTACACCATATTTAACCATATATACACTCATGACATCATAGTAATTGGATGGTGTGGATGCTGTTCCCTCATAATCCACGTATACGATTTTTCCAATATCATAGTCCTTATGTTCAGTAACCAGAGTATTGATGTCTCTGTTAAATTCAGCAACATACTGGCTTGTGACTGTCATAACGGTATCTCCATTCTCTAATGGTGGAAAGAATATAGAAAATGGAGAGTTATATATAACCGCTATAACTACGGCTACCAACGCTGTGGCAATGGCAACTATGGAAAACAGAAGTAAAACAATTGGAAGTAACATAGCACCAATCTTTATCATAACTGTCTTCATCATGTCTGATACACCGGACTTCTGATTTTCACTATTTAACGATGTTGTCATTCCTGTACTTCTTAATTTTTCCACAAAAAAAGCAACCTTTCTGCTTTTGGAAGCTGAATGACTGCCTCTATCACTACTACTGTTTGATTTACCGGATTTTACTTTATTTCCTCCTGTTGTATCTTTCTTTACACTATTTTCTCTGTTGTGTATTTGCTTTTCCTCTGCATAACTGTCTTCTTTATGCGTCTGACTGTGTATTTTACTGTTTTCACTTTTCTGCTTTTCTCTTACATTTTTTTCAGACTGCTCTTTTACACGTTTTCGCTTTGCTTTCTCTTTTACAGTTCTATTTGCCTTACTTGCAGTTTTTCTAATGGGAGTTGAAACAACTGCCGCAGTAACCAGTGCATTTTCTACTTCCTCACTGCCTTCCATTTGGTCTAGCGTGGTTTTTACTCCCGTTCTTACTGTCATATCTGTTCCTTGTCTTAGGACTTTCTTTTTATCTTTAATAACCTTTCTTTTATCTGTATCGTTTCTACGGAAATTTGGCATATCACGGCTATGGATATGCCTTTCCTTTTTCTCTTTCTTCTTTTCCATTTTTCCTCCTGCATAAAGAAAGCCACTACAAAGTTTTTAGCTTTGTAATGGCCTTCGTTACTAATTATATTTACCTATCCCATATCAAAATATAACTTACTACAAATCTTTAATGAATCCAAATAAATATTTCACATATTCACGACTTAATTAGTAAAAACTTAATACGCATTTTATGTCTATCGCTCTTTTTTTGTTAATGTACCATAATATACGTTGTATCCCCTGCATATTAAAGATTGTATCATTTCATTAGTTCATCTAAACTATTCATATTCAAAATACTCTTTTGCTAACTTTTCAAATACCTTTACACTTGTATAGGAGGCATAGTCATGAAAATCATCATTTTTATTAGTGTCTGCATAATCACATATAGATTTTATTGCTATAAACTTAGGTTTTGGACTTATTGCCCACTTTGCCGCATAATACACACCATACACTTCCATTTCTATGGCTACTAAATCTCGTATTTGATTGTCTATGATATCCTGCACTTTTTCTGGATTTGCTATAACTGAAGCTCCTGACGCAATCGGTCCCATAATTACTTCAAAATCATTTTCTGGTACTCTTTTATCAAAACTTTGCTTTACTTCTTTTTTGAAGTCATTATCTAGCTGTAACCTTCTTACTTTATTAGCTATACTCGCATCAATATGTATTTGCTGAATAGTATTTTTATGCTTATTATTACCACTTTCGTCTAATATGTCTTTACCAGCCCCATAATCCCAAGAGTACTCTGCAACCACTGCATCCCCCATATTTGTCTTGCCTTTGACACCAGCTGCAATACCTGTCATTACAACATATCTAGGACAAAAACTATGAATGATTTTGGTTGTCATAGTTGCCGATGCTGCCATTCCCATTTGCGTTGAACAAGTTGTAACAACTTTTATAATATTTCCTTCTACATTATAATAACCACTGAAGTACATAAAATCATCAAACTCCATTTCTAATTCATGAATATTTTCTAAAGATTTTTTCACATACTCTAACTCTTCTGGTAATGCACATATAACTGCCACATCATACATATAAGTTCTGTGATTAATATCATTTTTCAAGGTTCTTACAGCTCTTAAAAGATATTTTTTTAATTCAATCATCCATTCATCATTAGATGTATCATAATTAATGTATTTATGTATTTCGTCTGTGAACTCTTTAAATTCTTGAGTCTGCTCTGGATGCTGAGATAGTGAAATCACATAATTCGGATATTTATACCGTCTTGAACTAGACAACTCCTCAATAAGTCTTTTACCACCATCCCGTACTGCTCCATCTTCAAATCTTATAGGTAAATATAAGTCTAAAATCATTATGTTTATATCTTTTACATTCATTATTCTTTTTGCCGATATAACATCTACAGATGACTCAACATTAATGTAATCGTCTTCACTCAATACCGATGTAATTGCATTTTTAATTTTCTTTTGCTTTTCTGGATTATCATCTACTATTAGTATATTAATCATTTTCTTCTCCTAATTATTTAATTTTTCTAAATAAATCCGAAAGTTTATCTTGCCACCCCTGTTTATTATAAGATATTGTTCCTTTCCATATCATACTATATTTCTCTTCAAATTCATTATTTAAAGCATCTATGGAAATTTGTAATTCTCCAAATATATCAAATTGTGTAATAACAATTGTTGGAATATAGATTTTCCTACTATACATCCGCTTAATAATTTCTTTTCCTGCCATGGGCTTTTTAGTTCCGCCATTTTCTGTATGTGAAACAGTATATGTTGGTAATGACATATCAAGAATTATTAAATCCCATTCTTTTTCATATATATTTCTTATTCCTTCTGAATACGATCGTGCTTCACCTATTTCACATGGAATTAACTCTTTCTCTAAACATTCCTCAATCGCTTTCATCTTATCATATGTATCCTCAACTATTAGTACTCTCATTTTCACCTCCTAATAAATAACTCTATGAAAAAGTAATTTTGGTCCTTTTCAAATCCAAAATCTATCTTCATTTCTTTTTTTAAGTCAACTGAAATTAACTTGCATATTTTGGGAATTCCAGTTCCCCCTTCTGTTCCTATCCTATCTAAATATTTTCTACTGCTCAATATCTCTTTTAACTCTAATATTTTCCGTTCCTCTTCTTCCATGTCACCTGAACAATCATAAGGATTTTTTAATAGAATGTGTTGTCGGTTCTCTTGCTCTTCTAATAGATACTCAAATTCAATACAGTTATTTTTTCGTTTAGCATTTTTGTATATATTATCTAGCAGATTATAAAAAATATCCGAATATAATTTTAAATATTTTCCTTCAATTTTTTCGTTAACACCTTTATGTTCTAATTCTATAGGTTTAAATTTCACTTCATTGTGCATACTAATAATTGTTTCCAATCCTAAATTGAAAACAAAATCTAAATCAAAATCCGTATTTTTACTTTCTGTACTTCTTTGAAACCAAAATTCAATTTTGTTTAAAGTATTAGACATGTCGTTAGAAGCTTCTAATATTTTGCTCTTTAATACAAGAATATTTTCTTTATCTTCAAGATTATCAATTGCTTCTTGCAATTCTGTAAATGCCAACTTATATCTGTCAGCAACAGAATTATGTAAAAGCATTTTCATTGAATTTAAATTCTTTTCCGTTTTATTCCATAATAACTCAAACACATCATCTAATAATTCATCAAACTCGTAATATTCATCACTTTTACGTCTTATAATATCATATTCCCACTCATCAATATTATAATCAAAGATTCCTTCTGGATATGAATCATTTTTTCGGATCCTTATATATTTATTTTTTAAGTCATTAATAATATCATTTGTCTTTTTAGTAAATCCTTTTATTGCTTCTACTAACTTTTCCTTATCATTCTCTTTTTTTATTATTCGTATCAACTGAGAACTTAGAATATTATCATTACTTTCTGAATCATAAATAGCTAACAATCCATGTTTAGATAAAGGGGTTCTTAATGCATCTGATATAGCTCCATGTCTAATATTTAGACTTAAATAACCATCTAATCCATATTCATTACTTGAAACAAACGCATCGCGAATATTATTTATAAGTTTTCTTAATACTCTATCTGAATCATTCTCATACAGTATTATTTTTTCTTGTTTATCTCTAATTGCCTTCAAGATATCATTAATACTATTGTCCTGATATAACTTATATCTCATAAAATCACCATTATATGCATCAATTAAATCAGAACGTATACCTTCAATGTTAACATTTATTCTATTTTCTTGAATAATACGTAATTCAGAATCTATTTTTTTCTTTTGCGTTATATTTCTTATTTCATTTTCATATTCTTTCTTATTAACAGAATCTAATTCGCACAACAACCAACAAATGTTGATTCTTTCCTGCAATAAATCTTTCGAATTATCAATTTGAGATGCTAACGCTGTACTTAATATATCCTGTGTACACACATTACGCAAAAAATATATAACTCGTTTCTCTTGCAAAACGGATAAGTGTTCATCTATTTGAGAAGGAATATTTATATCAGCAAAATATAGAAAATCTTCAGTTTTCGCACACACTTCACTTTTAGTCTGCCTATCATAATATCTATATCTCATATAATATAATATCGGGATACAAATATTTCCCCATATTTCCTCTTCGCACTTTTCTATAACCTCAACTATAGTTTGTATAGGTACAAATAATGATGTAAAAATATTATCTATTAATGTATCTGTAGCAAATTCTAATGCCTCCATTAAATTTTTTTCCATATCTATATGTGAAAGATAATAATTTTTCATCATTAATTCTATAGTACTTCCATGCTCCCTTAAGCTTTTAATATATTCATGTTTTTCTTCTAAAGAATATTTACTACAACATATTTTCATAAACACGTTTAAAACATCTAGTTTACACATATGTTCTGCACTATCGTACTTATGACAAACAATCGCCTCCCTAAAGCTTATGTAATTATCACTTTCATCCAGTTGCTTTATGTATTCTATTGCTTCTTTTTCATCTAAGCAGTTACATACTGTTTCTATATCTAGACATTGCACACTTGCATTTCTTCGCTCTGCTACCTCCTCTTTTGTTCCTATTAAACTACACCTATAATTTACTGTTTTCGAAATAAAGTTTGCCCACTCCGATTGACTGCAACAATTTAAGTATTTAAACAATACATCTATATATTCATCTCTGTTTTTTGCCATTGGATATACGCTCATTAATGAATAAATAAGTTCTCCCAATACAGTCCCCTCATACTCCGATGCTTGCTTTTTTAATAATATATCTACTTCTACTAATAGATTCAATGCCTGTATGTTATAGGGTTCTTCTGATAATATTTTAATAACAATATCTCTGCATTCTAATAATTTATTATTAATAAAATAATTTTTCGCTATATTCATTTGTTTATTTATACTATATACACATTTATTATCATCAAATACAAATCTTAAAGCCTTTAAATGTTCATCTTTTATTCCAGATAACAACTTAATATTATCTTTTGCCACTCTATATATACTACTTGCTTTATTCTTATCCATCGCACAATCAAATATATTTAAACACAATAAATATTGATCAATCAAGGTATCACTTGCAGATGTTTTTAATAAATATGATATATTTCCTTCATCAATAATAAATGTCAGTGGCATAATTCTATAATTAAAATATGGTATTAATTCTTTTAATCTAACGTCCTCTGAAGCTATGGCTGATATATTTTTTATTTCTCTATTTACAACTTGTTCATATTCACTGCACGTCATATTTTCACGGTTTTTCAATCCATAATAACTTAATATTGTTTTATTTAAACTTGGCTTTTCATTCTCATATATTGATTTAATATCTTTTCCTAATTTTTTATATACAAAACACAAACTTTCTAGATACCAAAATGACACTCCATATTTTTCTAGTACTTTTTCTAAAATATTTAATGCAGGCTCATATTCACTAAGCAAAATATTTTTGTCATATTCTTTTCTAAGCTTTATAAACTCTGATATTTCTCCCGAATAATATTTAAACAACTGACATCTCCAACGCAATTCTATACAAACATCTCCAGAAAATCGTATTGTTGGATATCCTTTCATTTTTTTGATTTTATCGGGGAAAAGATTATTAACAATATAATGATTTCTAATAACTGAAAAATTATTTTTATCCAATAACATTATTTCGCTAAAAAGTTTATCAAACTCTTTAGCATCTTTTACAAATTTAACATTGCTAACATTTTTAACTAAATTTGAAATTGTTTTTTTGTTCATACCATTTTTATTCATTTGGAATGATAATCCCATTATATTATTCATAATTTTGCTCATACTAAAAATCCCTTTCGCTATTATTCGACATTAATATACTTTTATTTTACCATAGACAATGTAAAAATAAAATCAAACTGAGCTATTTCCCCATAAAGTACACACCATATTTTTAATTAATTTCTATCAAATTCATAAGTTTTCCAGCAATCTTTTCGTGAATGTTCGTGTTATATAACTTATATAAATCTGTGTCTTTGCTGATAGTATTATCAAACGGAATAATCACGTTTCCACACTTAATAAGTCCCATGCCTGACGGTGCATTGCTTACAAATTCAAGCTGTGACTCTGATACACCTACCACTTCCGCTATTTTTTCTGCATCTGTGTTTGCCTGTTTTAATATTGCCACAAACTCACTGTTTGCAAGCATAGTCGTTGCAGTATAGTTCTGCAAAAGGTCAATAACATTCTGTGTTATGCCTGTGCATAGTCCACCCTGCTTTCTTACCTTTTTCCATAGCTGCTGTAAATACTTTGCACTGTACTCTGAATTTAAGAGAACATGAAATTCGTCTATGTAAAGCCATGTTGCCCTGCCTTTTTGTCCGTTCTCAACAATTCTCTGCTGAATTGCTTCCATCATAATAAGCATAGATACCGGGGCAAGGTCCTGTCCTAAGTCTCTTATTCCATAAACTGTAAATCTGTTATCCATATCCACGTTTGTCTGATTGTTAAAAATGTTTAGGGAACCTTTTACAAAGATTTCAAGAGAAAGGGCAATATCCTTTGCAATCTTTCTTTCATCTGCATCTGTCTGGTTTAATAGTCTTTCATAAAAATCAGACATTACCGGGATATACTTTTCTCTGCTTCTTGCGATATCCAAATACATCTCCGTTAAGCACCTGTCAATAATGGAACGTTGTTGTGGTGTAAGCGGTTTATTAAGACACTGTTCACACAAGCCAAACATAAAGGAACATTTTTCCCTAATCCATCCTTTTGAATCTCTTGCATCCAGATTCCACACATCCATATCGAGAGGATTTACATAGTTATCCGTATAAGTTGATAAATTAACCACTGTTCCTCCGTAAGTCTTTGCAATGTCAAAGTATTCATGCATAGGATCAATTACGATTACATCATCTTCTCCTTTTAAAAAAACACTTCCCATTTCCATTTTGCTGAAAAAGGATTTTCCTGAACCGGGAACACCAAATACAAACCCGTTTCCATTTATAAGCTTCTTTCTGTTTCCAACATTGATATTCTTTGACACCTGATTGATACCGTAATAATTGCCGCCTTCATCATTTAATTCCTGCACGTTAAATGGAACTAAACCTGCAAGTGAATTGGTAAGCATTGTTCTCATTGTTTCAATCTGTCTTACACCAATTGGAAGTACGGTATTTAATGCTTCCCTCTGCATAAACTGATTTGTGTCGATTGTAACTCCATTACCTTTTCCAATTGTTACAATTGTCTCACAGGCACTTTCCAGTTCTTCCTTGCTGTCTGCCATCACGATTATATTAACGGAAGTATAAAACATGCTCTCATCATTTTCCCTTACGTTGTTCATCATGTCTTCAATGTCTTTTTTCTCCATTCTCTTTGCGTAAGAAATTTCTGTTGAAAAATCATTGTTTCTGTTTCTTACCTGTTGCTGTTTTATAATATCTGATTCCACTCCCAGATACTTTTTCTGTAAAACCCTAATGGTCATATCTTTTGGAACTGGAACAACGTCTATGCTTGTTATCATATGTACAGGAAGCATTGTGATTGTATTAAGAAGTTCTTCTGACAGACTCTTTGGATATTTCTTGAAAAATAATGCCCGGCAAAACTTGTTTTCTGTTTCAAAATAATCCTGATGAAACTTAATCATTCCATTGCATAAATCATTTCTGAAATCTCTTCCCACACGTTTTGCTTCCCTTATGTCAAAATCAAACTCATCTTCTTTTCCAATATTGTAAAAATCATGCAACACATGGAGTCTTTCATTTCCCGTTAATGTTTTAATATCAGTTCCAAGCTCATTAAATGCTTTTCTTATATTTACCTCAATGGTTGCAAACTGTGCCCTTGCTTCTTCAAATGTTTTTCTCTCAACAGTTACGGTCAGATATCTTTCCTGCTCTATTCCCTGTCTTCCTTCCTTTATCTTCTCCTCTATGATTTTGTTATATATTTTTCTGAAATCATCAAAACCGTCATTTAAGTATGGAAGAAGTATGTACTTTCTCAAATCCTGCATGTCTTTATTTTTATTATTGATTGTAATCTTAAAAGAACAGCCAAAAGAATTTAAGAATTTACAGTATCTCTGCAGTATTTCTTCCTGCTCGTCATAAGTTGCAGTTGTATAATTAATATCCATAAACTTGTATGTTTTTGAATATTTATTCTGCTGTACCTTAAAGATTCCGCTTTCAGATACTTCCATTATTTCTATTGTTTCCTGTATGGATTTAGGACTTTTGTAAAGCGGTTCAGATGCTTTCTTTAATTCCTTAAACCCATCCGTAAATAATCCCATGTTATTTCCTCCTTATAAAAATTTACAGCCACAGGCAATGCCTATGGCTGCAATTACTGACACGATGCTTACTGCAAGCACCACAATCATTTTATTTTTTGTTTTGTTAAACTCTGATTTATTATCTGTTTCCGTCTTTCTTTTTTCTTCCTCAATCTGTGCTGCGATTTTCTTCAACTCATCTGCATTTTCTGTAGACTTATAAAGTAACGGTTTTGCTTTAAACATAAACTGTATTCTTTTTTTCATTACCTGCATAAAGCTCATTCCGTTATATGTATAAAATCCGCTTAAGGCTATCGGAGCCACTACCGGAATGGCTATATATGCTGACAACGTAAGACCTACTTTTTTATATGTAAGAAATACTATTATTCCACCCACCAGCACACTTAGAATTGAAGCTATAAGCTGTTTTGCCGTAAGTCCCAACACAACCGATTCCTGAAATTTGTCTATATCTTTATTTATTTCTACTGACATTTATTTCACCTGCCCTTTTTCATGTTCTTTATCTTTGTTACGTTCAAAGTTTTTTTCATATTCAGCCATCTGTTTTGGGCATAATTCTCTTAGTTTATCCACATTGAAAACATAAAGTGGATACTCACAAAAACCACTTTTTAAAGTGATTCCCGTGAAGTCTCCTAAATCATTTTCTTCTAAAAACTTTTCCATCTCCGGCATGTTATTTGTATCAACATATCCGCAGTATTTAGGTACTCCCCCTAAATTAACAGTTATGTTTCCATAAGGTTCCGGATATTCACCCTCTGTATTTACCAGTTCAAGATAAATATTGCCATTGTCTGTATACTGGCTCATTGAAAGTTCTACATTTACATCTCCCCATTTAGATTCATAATTCATCTTTTTACTCATCTTCTCTCCTCCTAACTTTTATAATCCTAATGCCCTGCTTGTAAGATTTTGTGCACCCTTTACCGTTCCTACTGTAAGTGCGATTGTAAATGTCATTTCACACAGATATATAAGTGTCTGAGTCCAGTCAGCATATTCTCCCGTAAATGACGGAAGTCCTGCACTTATTAGTGCATTGCACACTACTATAGCCAGTGCCATTGTCACAGCCTCAAACACAATTGCTAAAAAGTACTTTGCATATGAAACCGCCGTATGGCTTACCATTCTGTTTCCACTTACTGTTGAAAATGCAATTGCTCCAAAAGGTACTAAAATCAGTATCTTTAAGAACCTGAAATACACTGTATATATCAGGAAAAACCCACACACTATGATGACAATGGAAAGTATTGATGCAAGTATCAGCATTACCAGACTTGAACCAAAGCCAAGATTTTTTATAATCTCAGCCTGTCCGCTGTCTATGGTAAGCTCTGCCATTTCTCCTGTTCCGACAAGTTTTACCAGATTGCCTGCGGAGGTAAAAAATGCTTTCATTATTGTTACATTGTTTGCTACAAGCCATTCTGCTATTCCTATTCTCATAAGCATACGAAGAATAACTTCAAACCTCATGTCCTCTTTTACATCCACACTCTCCGAGCAAAAACCAATAACAAAGAACAGTACAACCAGCGAAGAACCGACACCTACAAAAATTGGTTCCAGATTCTGTATTACTCCCCACGGACCCCCGCTTTTGAAACTTACCGGTGACTGTCCTAAGAGAGCAAACACAAGTGATATCTGATTGTTCCAGAATCCAAAAACCATCTCAAGCAAATCAAGTATCTGCTGTCCCAGATTAAAAATATCCAACTTTCATCACCTCTTTTCTTCTGTTTTTAGATTCTAAAATCCAAGGATTCCAAGAACTGATGATATTCCTGCCATCATTATTCCTGCTACAATTCCTTTAAGGGCAGAATTCATTGTGGACGAATCCTGTTGCTGATACGCCTGTGCAAACTCCATTACGTTTTTAGCAAGAATTATTACACCGATTGCTCCGATAATTGCCAGTATCAATGTTTTAAGATTATCAAGCGGTTTTGTTACAGAGCTTGTATCCGTTGCTAATACATTTGTACATTCAATCGCTGTCATCATTAATGCTCCAGATAATGCCGGAATCACATTGTTTTTAATTTTTGCACCAACTGTCTCTTTCTTATCTTTCATTTTCTTAACTAAATCTCTTATCATAATCTCTTACTCCTTTTCTAACTTCTAAATTTGTTTCTCATTTCTTCCACCGATGTCTCAGGATAAAAATATTCAAGAATCCTTTTAACCGGAATTCCTTCTTTCATTGCTGCCTTTGCTTCTTCCTTTTGTTCCTTTGAAAAGTTCCAGTTAAGTATTCGGTTTGTAACTGTGTCATCTTTTAATGCTTTTCTTTTTACCGTGTTTTTTTCACCACCTGAAGCATCATCATCCTGATACTCAAGTTCATATGCCATTTCCTTTTCTGCAGGACTTTTTTTCTCGTTACTTTGAGCTTTACTTAATCTCTTTTCAATTCCGTCATTACCAAGCAGCATGAATTGTTCCAGTGTCATTTCATCTATGTACACGTTTTCACCTTTTTCCTTTAGCTTTTCAAAATATGCCAATGACTGTTTATTAAGGATTTCAAAAGGAGGACCGACAAAAGTCGAATCCTCCTTAGGTGTGTGTATATAAGGTTTTCCTTTACCGTCAGCAGTCTGTTCAAACGCAGGATGCTTAAACGGTATAAATTTATTATCCACAATGGGATCAAATCCTCTGATAAATATAAGACACTTTTTATTGTCAAATTTTCTTGCCTCATCAGGTGTCATAAGTTCTCTTCCAAGCACATCATAATTTCTTGAACTGCTTCCCTGACGTCCTCTTGTTTCTCCGCTTGACCTCTTATCAATGGTTCCCTTTCCAAGAAGCTCTGATATATACTTATGGGTACTCTGCTCATTACCTCCAAGATAAATAAGTGTGTCGCAGTTTCCTGAAATTGTTTCCCAAGTTTCCTTAAACAGTGCTTTAATCTGTGCAAGGTTCTGTATGATTATTACAGAACTTATTTCCCTGCTTCGCATTGTTGACAGTAATGAACAATAGTCATCCGGAAGAGCAACGTTTGCAAATTCATCTAACATAAAAGTAACATGTATAGGTAATCTTCCACCGAAATTGAAATCTGCCTGATAGTATAGTTCCTGAAATATCTGTGTATACAGCATTCCTATAATAAAGTTGTAGGATTTATCCGAATCAGGAATAACACAAAACAGTGCGGTCTTGGTTTCACAATCTCCATTAACTCCGATTCCAATATCAGCAAGATTCATTTCATCTCTTGAAAGAATCCTTAGTACCTTCTTATTTTCAAGAAAAGCAAGTCTTGAATTGGCACTGATAATAATAGAGCGGACAGTATCTCCTGCCCCTCTCATACATTTGTTGTACTGCTTTACGGCAGGATGATTTGAGCCAAGCGGACTTGTCTCTTCCAAAGCTTTCATTATGGCATCAAGCTGTGATGGCTTACCCTTTTCCTTTACTTCAGCTTTTCCCATAAGTTTAAGCACTGTTTCAAAATTTCTTCTTTTAGGTGGGACCTCAAGCCACACATAATAAAACAACGCCTGAAGGAACATTCCCTCGGCTTTTTCCCAAAACGGATCAGCTGATGTTGCACCTTTAGGCGTTGTATTTGCAATTAGGTTTGTTATAAGTTTTATTACATCTGTTTCTTCTCTTATATAAGAAAACGGGTTATAACAGTCTGACTGGTCCATATCTATAAGATTGATGACCTTTATGTTATATCCGTTATTATTTAGCATCTCTCCCGTGCTTCTTAATATTTATAGCAATAGGTAAGGATTTGATATTATCTCCACCTTTTCCCCTGCTCTACACCGTACGTGAGACTTTCGCCTCATACGGCGTGCCATCATACATTTGCAAATTATTTATTGTCTAAACCTTTTGGTAATCATAATTTTGCCTTATATAATTAACTTTTTTCCATTGTTCTTCATTCAACTTAAATTTTCTTAATAAACCTTGGGCTTCAACCATCTCTCTCGTAAATATTGCCTTGTACACATCTGAATTTATAAAGATTATATTTCCGTGATTATTAGTTCCCCTCTTTTTTAAAGGTTTCTTTCTAATGCACTTCATATGGCTAACATCTAACTTCTTACCCGTTATGTAACAATTTCCTTGCTGAATGACATATGCTGATAAACTATTGTCATTAAATTCTATTGTTTCTGTTGGGTCTCTCATTTTAGCTATGGCTTCAAATTCTCTTTGTGTAATAAGCATTAAATTCTTGTGTATTTTCTCTCGACCTTTTGAAGTATAATTACTTATTTCCTGAGAGAAATTCATAGGACTCCTATGGTGAACTCCCGTTAATGGGAGTAAACACATATCTCCTATGGTTACAATTTTTGTTTCTTTCTGAATACCCATTGTTTGTTTTTGAAAATTAATGTCTGTTTCCTTAAATGGAATTGTTTTGCTAATGTCTCTAAGACGTATTCTTATGGTTGGTAAGAGAGCGTAATTCACATCCGTTAAATTGTTGTAAATATTTGTTGCTATGCAATAATAATTTTGTATTCCTCTAATGGCTGAATTATAGTTTTTAATTGCCACTGTTGGGTTGTCTTTTCGAATGTTAATTATTTTGGCTTTTAGGTTGCTTTTTGCATTCTTAATTGCCTTGTCACTCATATCAGTCTTTGCTATATAACCATATCTGGTCTTCCCCTTTGGAACGACTTTTATTTTAAAACCTAAATATGTTGATGAGTTTTTCTTAAGATTTATGACTTTTGATTTTTCTTCACTTATGTCCAATTTCAATCTTGTTTTTAAGAAATCCACTGTTGCGTGATACCATCTCTGTGCTTCGTTATAACTTCCACACATTATTTTGAAATCATCTGCATATCTTATTAGAAATCCATCTTTCAGATTGGTGTATTTCTTCGCATATGTTCGAAATGCTGCAACATTAGACATTCTGTTTGGTTTGAATGTTTCCCATTGATTACTTATCCACCAATCTAATTCATTTAAGACTATTAGGGATAGTAGTGGACTTATTATTCCACCTTGTGGTGTACCTTTTGTCGGTATTCCTTCTCCCTTTATTTCTGACTTAAGTATCTTACTTATGATACTTATTAAACGCTTGTCTCTTATTCCAAGTGTCCATATCTGTTTCAAAAGTTTTCCGTGGTCGACATTGTCGAAAAACCCTTTTATGTCAACATCAACACAGTAGTAATGCTTGTACATATTTATCATACTAACTGTTCTACTAATTGCGTGATGTGTGTCTCTGTTTGGTCTAAAACCATATGAATGGTTGTGAAACTTAGGTTCACAGATTGGTTCAAGGACCTGCAATATGCACTGCTGAACCAATCTGTCCCATATACACGGAATACCCAATGGTCTTTTCTTGTCACTTCCTGGTTTTGGAATGTACACTCTTCTGACAGACTTAGGTTTGTAGTCATCTAACATCTCTCTCACTGTATTAATCACAGTTTCATCCGTTAGTTCTTTAATATCATCTATTGTCTTTCCATCAGTTCCCTTGGTGTTACTACCTTTATTACTCTTTAGGTTTCTATATGCTAACCTGATATTTTCTTCTGAACCAATAATCTCCAGTAACTTATAAAAGTTGTTACCGTTTTTACTTGCTGAATACAATGAATCATATACTCTTTGCATATCATAATATTCATTGTATCTCAATTTGGTTTTCTTTAGCATGGTCTGTAACCTCCTATCTGGGAGTGATTACATCTCTTAGTCTTACTCGAACCCATACCATTCGACTTTAATTTGCTTAACTGTATGACTAGAGGTCTTCCCTCCACCGCTTATTATCACGGTTTCTTCGGTACTATACCTCCGCTTTCACTGACATAATCTCACTTATATCACTATTGTGATTTTCCCGTTTGATACGTTTCGTAGAAAGTAGATTCTCCACGCTGTCAGCTTCCAACGTTCCAAACACACTATCTTTACATCTATCCTTAGGTTCCTTCTATGAGCCTGTTACCTTGACACTGCCTGTAACAATGTATGGACTTTCATAAAGGCGGAGTCTTACTCGCCCACAGTAACGACACTATTTGTGTCACTATGCATTTCTACATAGTCCCGATATAGACCCGTACATTCGAAGTTTCGTCAGAAGAGCTTAACTCTCTTCATTCTCACCATAGATAGTTTATAGACCCCCGGCATATAGGATACACATCTCACCTCTGAAATGCTTTCGACATCTAATCTGTTTCGGTATCTCTCTGCCGGCTTCACCGAGCTTCTTACACTTTAGTTTCTACTAACTTAGGTGCAAGTCGGAGGATTAGGGTTGCCTTTCAGGACGTTACTCCATCATTCGACATATCGTGTGTTTAGTTCTCCGATTTACTACTATTTTTTTTATTCAATTATTAGTTGCAATCGTGCCATAGCTTTTCACTATGGAACGTTTCGCACCGCCTTTCGGATCAGTAACAATGAATGAACACTTATCAGGCATCTGCATAAGGTTTGGTTTTACTTCATAAAAAGTTTTTCCTGCACCGGAGCCACCGATAATAAGAACATTATTATTAAGTTTTGTTTTTCTCGTATCAAGACTCATTCTTACATTCTGACTTAATATTCTGTTATAATGTTCATCCTTATCATTAATTGTTTTGTTTACCTGATTTATATCGGCAAACTTTGCAGTTCCGTATTCCTTGCCGGGCATCAGATTTCTTCTGCTTGTATAGTACATAAGTACTGCCATGCCATATGTAAGTACTGCGACGGTAACTGCCTTAACTGTTGCTTTCCCTTCATAATAGTTTTGAAAAGGCTCTGCAAACACATTATTTAATGATTCCATAAATTCATTAAAGTCCATACCCTGACTCCAGGCACCGTTTATCAGATATCCTAAATATGCTGCCAAAACTGCACCAATAAAAAGAAGAACAAAGGAAGGCTTTTTCTTCTTTTCTGTCATTATCTTCTGCTCCTTCCATGTTCTTCTGTTTTTAATGTAACTTCTTTATCAGGTTTCTTCTTTTCATATTTCTTTCTTACAGCAGCTTCCACACTGTCATAATGTTTAGAATATAATTCACTTCCCCTTATTGTCTGTACTACTCTGTTACTTCCGTCATAAAGTTTATATTCCTTTTCCATATCTAAAAATGTAAGCATTGTTTTTCCGTTATGTATTTCCATTATGTTTTCTTTTCTTATCCACACATAACGAACTTTTTCTCCCCATGTTCCTGGAACTCTTGTTTTAACAGCTGCCTGACTTTCCTCATCTATCAGTGTTTTTGATATTGTAATGTCTGAAAGATTATTGTTTTTTGACATGGACACTGCCTGTATTCTCTCTGCAATACTACGATAACTGTTAATTCTTTTTGTAAAGGCATCTTTATCCATTGCTGCCTTATAACTGTTATCCGTATCTGACTTTTCCAGTGCCCCCATAGTAACAAGTTTTCCAATTATTTCTTTTGCATCATCACTTCCTATATCAAACTTATCTTTTATGGTATCAACCGATACATCATTTTTTTCAACGGCATAAAGACCTATTTTTTCAATCAGCCCCTGCATTGCCTCTCCTGCTTTTTCTTCCTCCTGTGTATGAAACTTACCGTTTCCTTCTTTCTGCTTTTGAAAGTAGTCAATAAGTTTATTCTTTCCCTCACTGTCACTCTTTTTTACATAGTCATCAAATGTGCTGATATGTCCTGATTTCATTCTCTGCAGCATAACATTAATTCTTGGTGTTGCTTCCGAATGAAAAATTATTTCAGTCTGTCCCTTATTGATATTGGGCATTGTGGAATACAGTATTCCATACTTTTTTGCAAGTTTTTTAACTTTTTTCATTTCACTGTTGTCAAACTGTAAAACCTGCAGGTCCCCTCCTCTCATCAAAAGCTTTCTCATTGACGTTCTTCCAAGATTTTTTTCATAATCAAGCATTCCTTTTATTACATTTAGAACTTTTTTCATAGCTTCTATGCCGTCACTTCCGACTTTCATTGCTATCTCAATACCGTCATAAGCTACTCTTATAATCTGTACTGCTTCTGCTATTTCATCTGCCATATTTTTCACCTGCCTTCGTATTCTTTTACTTTATCCAAATTTCCGTTTTCAATTTCATATCTGTTAATGTCTACTCCGCATGCATTTAAAACGCTGCAAAGACTGTGAAGCATTTCTTCTTTTTCAATTCTCAACATTTCAAGAGATGCTATAAGACTTTCTGCCGTCTCCACCCATAAAGGCTTTTTTTCTGCAATGGCAAGGTATCTTTTCTTTATGGTTTCAAAATCCCTATCCTTGCTTTTTATCTCCTCAATCAGATTGCCGGTAAGTTCTCTGTCTCCTGTGCTCATTCCATATTCCAGCACAAACACCATTTCTTCTTCCGACATTCCTTCCAGTCTTTTCTTAATCCATTCCGCCATTTCTTTCATTGATAACATACCTGCCTCCTATCCCTGCAGACTGTTTTCCAGCTCTGCAATCTCAATTATTTCCTTCATTCTTTCAGCAGGCACTCTGCTGTTTATGATGTCCTCCAATTGATTTTCAGTAAGACCTTTTTCAATGGCAATTTTTATCTGGACAAGCTGGTTTCTGTCTAATTCTCCATCAATTACAAGTTTTACAAGATTTCTCCTGCTTTTTGTTTTGATACCAAGTCTTGAAAAAATGCCTACCAGACCATGATTGTTTACTGATGTTTTTCTTTCAATGTCATTACTGTTAATTCTTACAACTGCACTTTTATTGCCTGCATATGGCATATTTGCTGACTGAAAACAGAAATAATTATCAGCATCATTTCTTACATTATTAAAGGTTTCTTTATCCTGCTCATATTTCTTCTGCAATTCCTTTACCTTTTCTTTTAAAGCTTCATTCTCTGTTTTTAATTTTCCTGCTTCTTTTCTGTTTTCTGCAGCCTGCGAATAAGCTCTGTTTATCTCATCCTGTTTCTGTGACAGCAGTTCATCTTTTTCCTGATTTTCTTTAAGTATTCTTTCAAGCTCTTTCTGTTCTTTTTTATCCTGTGTAAGATTATTTAATACATCAGTAATTTCATCAAACTTTTTATCCGTGCTCCCAATGGATAACACCACCTCTTCAATATAATCCGTAAGTTTCTTTACATATTCAGGCTCCATTTCTGCCTCATCTGCCAGGCTGTCAGTTTTCTGTAAAATATCATCATACTGTTTCTTCATTGCTATTGCTTTTTCGCCACTTGATAGTATTCTTTCCACATCTTCAATGGGAACTCCCTGTCTATAAAAATCAAGTCCCATTTTTAGTTTAGTAATGTCAACTCCTTCTGCCGTAAGTACTTTAATTACTCTGTCATCATAATCAAAACGTAAACACTCTGAATAGATTCTCATCCTTTCTATGTCCATCTTCTTATCTGCATATTTTGCTATCTGTTCTCTTGTAAGACCATAATCTGCATCATAATTTATCAGTTCCATTACTTCTTTGCTTAATCCTTTTTTCTTAAATCCCTGCACAATCATATTTTTATCTCTTGTAATATCACTGCTCATTTATTACCTCCTGTTAAACTAATAAAACAGCCTACTTTTGTGGCTGCTTGTCTCTTTCTTTTATTTGCTTTTCTTCTCTTACTTCTTCAATACTTCTTTCAGATTTTTCATTTTCTTCTCTGATAATTTCATCCGCAATTTTTAATTGCTTTTTTACATCTTTAAGCATACTTCGTAATTCTGCATACTTATTTTTATAATGTTCTTTTAAACTTCTTATCTCGTCTACGGTATATCCCTGATTTTTTATTTCATCAGAAAGCAGAACGTACTGTTCATGTTCTTCCTTAAAAAAGTCATCTCCTCTTATGTAACAGTTTTCACTCTCACTTAATTCATCAATCTTTTCTAAGGCTTTAAAAAGTTTTTCAGATGCTTTTTCACCACGGCGTACTCTGCTTATTTCTCTGTTAATACTTTTCCTTTTATCATCAAGTACCTGCCATCTGTCGTTTAATTCTTCAATATCTTTAATTCCATACTTTGATAAAAATGTATATTGTGCATGTAACTTATGCATCTTTTTTATGTCATCACGATATTTCCATGCCTGTGAATAAGATCTCTTTTTCAGTTTTCCTGTCCGGTACAGCTTTGCAAAGTATTTTTTCTGAAGTCCTGTAAGCTTAGCTCTCTTATATCTTGTAAATTTACAATACACTATCTTTGGCTGGCTTCTTTCTTTCTGTGGCTTATAATCTGCAATACTTTCTTCTCTTATTCTCTCTGTAATTCTTTCTTTTGTGTATTCACTGCCCCAGGTATCAATTCTCATATATCGTTTCATTCCCGGCATCATCACTGCCATATGTTTTCCCTGTTTTATGGTATATCCTTTTTCTTCCATCAATTCCAAAAAACTGTCATAAGTTGAAGCCTGAACAATACATGAATCCACGTCTCTCATAACCATATCTTTCCATATAAACTTACCGTCCCTATACGGGTTCCAGTCTTTATATCTTTCATTTATACCTTTTCCGTCAGCACTTATGTCTATGGTTGAAAGACCATATTCCTCACACAACCTGTTAGTAAGTGGCTGTATATACTTTGCCCAGTCACCTTTTTCGTATCTGTACTTTTTACCATTTACCATGTTCACGCTGTTAAATATAATATGCCCGTGCTTATGGTCTGTGTTATTATGTACGGAAAATACAACTTCATATTCATTTCCTATATATTCCTTTGCAAACCTTTGTGTTATTTCAAACGCAGTATCATCATCCACTTCTCCTTCCTCAAAAGATATAATGAAATGATATGCCTGTCTTTTATCTGTTTTTCCAAATTTCACTTTTGTGCTTTTCATCCTGTCATATGCAAAGTCAGGCTGACAGTTAATACCACCCACCAATCTCCCGTTATCTGTCTTTTCAGATGCCTTAATATAATCAATTGCAGCTTTTAAATGCTTTCCGTGATAACCTGTGCCGCAGTCACCTATATTAAGAACCTTTGTTACTGCCAATCTTTTTTTCCACTTCTCTAACTGAAAGAATCAGCTTTCTCATATATGACCTTAAACTCTCCATGTCATCACGGTTATAAAATCCTGCATTATTTTTTCTTGCTATCTGGTTTATGTTATTTCCTATGTGATTTACTTCATTAATCAGTTCTGAAAGCATCTGCCTTATTTCAGGATAATCTTCCGGTTTCTGGCTTAAAAGGAAACGCATGTAATCTGAATCAGTCATACCGTACATTTTTGCAAATTTTTTCAATGTCTTTGCTTCGGTTTCAGTAAATCGAAAATGCTTTACTACCTTATGTCTGTTATCCGCCATTTACATCACCTTCTTTCCTAGCGTGCAATAGCCAATCAATTAATTCTTCTGGTTTAGAAAATAATACACATCCATCTGCCACCTGTAGTCTCACCTCCTCTTATCCGTATTTTGTTAAACATCAATAAACCCTCGTCCCCATAAACGACCTGTCAGTCGCAAGATACGCATTTGGTGATACAAATGCCATTCTTGTTAGGGGAACAGCCCCTAAAACCCCTGATATATCTAATATTCTTCTTTCCCCTTGAAAAAGTGAGGGGAATTTTTAAAAGTTACTAAACTTTTTGACAGGGGTCCCCCGAATTTTTACCACGGAAATTTTTTATCTTATTTTTCCACTTTTTATTTTTGTCATGGAAATCCCCCCGAAATTTTGAAAGTCACTAAACTTTTCCGAGGTACTACCTGCACTTTTTCGGGGGGATTATATTTTTGCTTTTTACTGCTTTTATCCAATCGTTGTAATCTTTAAAATCATTTGGTGGTGGAAGTTCACTGACTTCATATCCCTGCTTCTCATACTTATCTTTCAAAGCTTTAGATGCTTTTCTGCCCGGCTCATCATTATCAAGACATACTCTGATAACTTTTATTCCCGGATGTTCTTTAAGAAATGTCTCAAGCGGAGCATCCGCAACCATTCCCAGTGCGATTTTATTTGTTTCATAATCATCGTAAATATCACAATAACTTAACAAGTCTATTGCTCCCTCAAACACTTCCAGTTCATCTGAATTATCATTTGCTACATTAAAACCATATGTCTTGTCATTACCCTTTACGTCGCACTTAAATGCATGACCATTTTTATCAAAAACACCTCTCATACTTGCGAATCTTGTGGCTCCATTTTTATCATTTCCTTTAAAAACTATATTGTGGTAATCTCTTGATTCATAAATCAGTTTATGACTTACAAAGTAGTCAATGCATTTCCTGCTAATCATTCTTTTATTTTGCAGATACGAATAAAGATAATTAAAACTGTCTGATTCTTTAGGAAGAACAAATTCTTTTTCTTCTGTGTCTATACTGAATTTATCTACACAATGTTTCAGACTGTTATGTCTCTCACTGTCATCTGCTTTCTTATATCCTGCAAAATCAAGTAACCAAAAGACCGCTTCTTTAACATCCATTCCTGCAAACACTCGTAAAAAGTCTATCTGGGAGCCACCATTACTTCCCTTTTCACTTTGTCTCGACCAACGATACCAGTTAGTCCGATTATAAATCCTTATGGAATCCATTTCCTTTAAGGTATAGTACTTTCCAATCTTTTTTACCGTGTAACCAAGAAATGAAGCCACGGAACATAAATCAACAGATTTTGCTATGTCTAATTCTTCCTCTGTAAATCTGTTATTCATTTGCATCACCTGCTCTTTTCTTTTTCAGCTACCATTGCACTGTCATTAAATTTAAGATTATTGTAATCCTGCTCAAAGACTGTTCTTTTATGTAGCATAATCCCCTTTTCTCTCATGCTGAAATATTGTGCTTCATCACCACCAACAATTATATGGTCAAGTAATGGTATTTCCATTAAATCAGTAAGTTTTATAAGTCTGTCCGTAATTTCAATATCTTCCTTAGACGGATTTAACGATCCCGAAGGATGATTATGAATCAACAACATATGCGCTGCATTTGAAAGAATGCTTGCTTTAAATATTTCTCTTGGACTTACAATAGACTGATTGAGGGACCCCATACTTGCCATAGTACAGTTAATGGGCGTATTATCACTTTTCAAGTTAACTACACACAAAACTTCTCTGTCCATTTTGCAAAGATATTTTCCAATCACCTGAACTGCTACTTCCGGATTTGAAATCTTTATGTCAGATAGAATTGGAGCTTCTTTTACAAGCCTTACAGACACCACATTTAATTTAAAATCATCGCTAATCTTCATGCTCTTTATCCTCCCACTCCATCTGAATGACAAACTCTCCATCAATTGAATTTACAATTTCAGTCAATTCATCGAGCTTTTCAATCTTAATTTCAATCTCCATAAGCTCACCTACAATGATTTATCCTGAATACCATAGCTAATTGATTCAGCTACTGATTTTCCGTCTAATCTCTTATTTGGTGCGTTTGTTGCAATGGTTAGCTCTCTTTTATTTCTGTCATAGTGATATACTTCATTGGATAATCTGTCTTCCAAATCCACCTGATTCATATTGATGTCATTTACCATCTCCTGTAATTCATCAGCACTATGTCCGTTTGATGATATTGCAATTACTTCATGAATGGACGAAGGAATGATATAAATATCTGAATGTAAAATGGATGCTAATTTATCAAGATTTTCCGGAAACAGAATTTCTGCTGCTCCATTAATTTTTCTCCTGTTTGTCATAACATACATTTTCGTTTGACAGTTATCATCAACAACTTCACTAATTGTGTCGTCAATTTCTTTTCTTTCCTCTTCATATTCATCCCCTGCAATTTCTTCAAGCAACATTTCACCTATTGCATCCTGCATATCCTGGATACTTACCGGAAGAAGTTCAGGTGTATTCTTCATTGCCACTTCATAAAGTTGTTCTTCATTCATTCCCATCTGACTGGCTACGTCATTTGTTATTACCACTGAACTCATGCCACTTTTATCATTGCTTATAACTGCTTTATAAATAATTGACAAATCTAAATAATCTCTGTGCGGAATGTTCTTAAGATATTCCTCATTCTGAGCTGTATTAACCAAAGTTACAACAACGCGATCTTTAAATGTTTCAACAGCAATATCTTTGTTTTTAATAGCCTCCGGAAGATTCTTATAACCATCTAACATAAGTTCTGCAGCACAATTCATTACATAATCCAAGTTTTCTCTATTCTTGTACATCTCATAAAATTCACCCACATAAATAGTTGGTGAACCTTTATATTTACTCTTGCCATCCCCTGATAGTAAATTAATTGCATCCTTCTCGCAATTAACTTTAAATACCTTGTGTTCCACGACTCTATGCTCCTTAAATTCATCCGGCATATAATCTAAAAGTTTCTCTTTAAATACTTCTTTAAAAATTTCGTAATTCATCATTTACTATTTCCTCCTTAAACTAAAAAAGAAGATGCAGTCATACAGCTTACATCTTCCTTGTTTCTTTTTCTTTATCTAATTTTTATTTTTTCTTCATAATCCCCGTTAATATCTGGATTCATAACTACAACACCATTAGGCTCTTTAGTTTTTTCTATATTTCTTTCTGAAAGTGCCCTTACAGTTTCTTTGTCTATCCAGCTATTCTCATCTGACTTTATTTTATCCATAATTATTAACATTTCATCAGTGGGGATTTCACTAATATTCATATCAAATATCTTTTTCAGTACTTCTTTCGCTTCCCGTTTCATAAATAAAACGTTTGACATTAAACTCTTTTGCAATATAATCACATATTTTATCACTGTTAATACAGCTTTCTTTTTTATTTACTTCATCTTCAGAAAATGTTTTGTGCAAAAGCTCTTTTGGGGGATTTTTGATATATTCATCTTTTCTCCGGTATAATGTAACCATATTTAAAATTATTTTTAAATATAGAATAAATGTTATCACCCGGCAATATAAAAGCACCTGCTGTAATAGCAGATGCTAAACTTTAAATGTTATTAAATTGACAAACTGGGATTTATCATTTTAACAGTAGTCTTTCAGTTACAGTCTACAATACTCTTCCAACTATAATAGTTAAAAAGCTATATTCTTACTCTATTAAATTAGGATATCCTACATCTAAATCATATCCTGTACCATCTTCATTTCGTTTTAATTCGTAATATTGAACATACTCGTTTGTCATGCTGTCAGCAAACCAAATAAAAAATTTGACTCCTCTTCCCATTTTATATGTTTGAACATTTAGTAAAACTTCTTTTTTCTGATTTACTATAAAGACTTCTTTAAAACTTACACCTGTTAAGCTTTCTCCCGTTCCAAACGTTAATGTATTGGCAAATCCATTTCCTATATTTGTAATAGACAAATATATAGGATAAAACTCTTGTGTAGCTTTTCCGTTTACATATTTTGGTTCATCTGCAATTTGAAATTTTTTTACAGTTCTAGATGCGGTTCCTACTATTTCTACATTAAGAAATGGCTGAATACTTTGTCTTTCCTTTTTTCTATCAGCTTCACGGGTGAACTGTATTGTGTAAAATACTCCAAAAATCGCAATCGTTCCAGAGAATACACCACCAATGATACCACCCCAGTAAGATGCCAGCGATCCAATCCATGTTGCGTTAGCATCGTTATCAATAGATAGTTCGCCTATCCTACATCGTATCATTTCTTCACATTTCAAAGACAATAACACAAATAAAATAGCAATAATGGTACCTATTAAAACTGGCTTTATCCATTTTTTCTTTTTACATATTAATTGATTCCTTCCAAATCGTGATATCCTGATTTCATTTTTCATTTACTCCACCACCTTTTCCAATTCCATTTTATGCTCCTTCATAGAAATCTTCCTAACTTTATATCCATATTGAAACAACTCCTTTTTATATTTAAAAAAAGAATGGTCTATTGGCAGACCTACTATTTTCTCTATTTTGGCATAAGTCAGTTTAAAACTGTCAGTGTCATTTTCTTTTATCCAATTCCATAATGGATTATACTTGCTCATATTATACCGCCCCTACAAATTCTTATTTTCCAATTTAATAAGTTGGTATATCTCTAGTCTACTATTTAAATCGTTATATTCTTAGTATCAATCCAAATTAGAACATTTTCATCAGTTCTACCAGTAATAACACCTCCATTTGCCAACGCTACCGCTTGAGACGCTATATTATCTAAATCAACTGTTACCAATACTTTTTCTAATCCTATTTCATCTGCCTTCTTAAGCAATAATCTTAATATTTCATTACCGTATCCATTTCCACGAAACTGTGGTGCAATTCCGTAACCTATATGTCCACCCGTCTGACTCAATGCCTCCGTCAGAAAATGTCTAATGCTACCAAACCCAACAGGAATACCATCTACATACAACCAAAAAGTGGTAGAAGGTACTTTCCAACCATCCACAATTCCTTTTTGTTCAGCATCTCTCTGTTTTGCAATTAACCATTCTTTGTATTCATCAAATGTTAATCCATTAGCTTTATTAAGTAATCCATTCTCTTCACTTGGAATTTCTTGTAACATCTTGTAAACATCGAAACCATCATCGACAGATAATTTTTTTAGCTCCAACATTATTTTAAGTCCTCCTTAGTCAAATACACGCTAATTTTTCAGTTTATCAAACTAGAAGTTCCCTCTTACTCTCAGCCTCTTAACGAGATTGAAAGCAAGAGGAAATACTACTTATAAACTTAGTTATGTATTTCTGGCATACCAGCCAATCCAAAATGTTGTTCTACTTTTATTACAGTTTCCTCGACTGTACTTTCAGATGTTCTTTCAAGCCAAAAATAGCCACTTCTCTTGATGTCACTATAGTGTTTCTCATTGAGACTTCTCAAGGTTGCATTACAGGTTTCTTTTGCTTTCCCAGTATTGGACGCACTGTTAATAAAATCAGAAAAGCCTTGATGGTCAGAGCGATTACAGTAATCCTCTATTATATGTGTAGGCTCTTTAATTAGAAAGACAATTCGAGATGGTTCTGTAAGTTTTTTAGCCTGTTCCATAGTCAAATGACAATCGCACAATACAATCTGATTTTGCGAAAGACGTACCAAATCCAATAACACAAAATCTAACTGTTCTCTTGTATTATCAATCAGCCATTTTTTATATTCTTCTACGGTACGTCCAAAAAACTCATCAGCATCTTTAAAGGACTTATTCATTGCTGGCTGAAAATTAGCATTTGAAGCTTTTTGATGCTTTTCAAATTGTTCATCAACATCATAAACAAATAAATCATGTCTTTTTGCCAACTCCCGTGAAATCGTTGTCTTTCCTCCACAAGGTGTTCCCGTCACAAAATAAACACTTTTCAAATATTCTTTAATTACATTATCTTGAAATATCATTACAAGCTCTCCTTTATTAAATAGTTTTTAGTGTTCAATTTGTACATAAAACTATTTAACACAGTCTTATGCACTTAGATATTTCTTAATCTTAAAAATCTTAAACACCCAGTCATTACGGTTACCTCCAAATTCTTATTTGTTTATCTAATTATACCAAACCTATCCTGCCAATTCTACTGCAAACACTACAAATCTATAATCGTCGCCCCTGCTGTTATCACATGTTGAGAGTGTCAGTATTTTTTCTCCATACTTAGGCATAATATCAATGTTATAAATACTGTACTTCTTTGCTTTACTAATGAATTTATCATAATCTGGCTCATCCTGTGCCATTACAAACTTCCAATATGGAAAATCATTCTTATTTACACTGATAACAGAAAAAATCTTATATTTCTTTTTGTCTTTTGTTGTAAATAAGATATCTTTATGCTTCTTATAAAAAGTCTCATCTCTGTACTGTGTCAAAGCACCAAACATCTTTCCGCCATTTATGTTGTGACCATAGATAATCAGATTATCTGACTTTTCTAAATCACAATATGCTGACAAATAAGGAGTACCATAAAAGCTGTAGTTTTTATCTATATCATGATTAAGATAAAAATCCGGATTATCTTTTTTCTGCATTACAGGATAACTTATCGTTGTATCAGGAATCTCCAAATATCCAATAACGTCTTTGTTTCTTTTTCTCAGCTTATCAACTATATTATTATCATTCATTGTCTGAGCTTCATTTTGAATATCCACAAACTGCTTTTCTTCTGCATAATCTTCCTTTAACTGATTTACAGCCATTCCGGCAGATATAACCAGAATGGCTGCAACAAATAAGAACAGAACTACATAAACACATGATCTCTTACTGTTCATTATCCTTCTTCTTTCCATGATTGATTCTCACACATGAGTAGGTTGTTAGAGTACCAATTCCAAACAGTAATGCTAAAGCATACAAAAGAATATTTCTTCTGTTTCCTGTCTGTGGTGTATCCGGCACTTCCGGAATACGTTCATCCACTACCTTTAATTTTTGTACCTTTCCGGTATCCTTAACTGTAATCTTTACATCTTCTGCCTTCTTATAATGCTCTGGTGCTTTCTGTTCCACAAACGTATATGTTTCACCGGCTTTTAAGATTCCATCAAGCAGTACAACTTTTTTTGTTGTGGTAAATTCATATACTTTCTTACCATTACTGTCTAATACTTTATACTTAGCACCCGGAAGTAGCTTTTTAGTATCGGATGCAATCTTTGAAAACTCTATCTTCGTTGTATCATCCTTCATTGATACTTTCTGGATTTCCCCTGTATCAGAAACAGTAAACTCCACACTGCCAGCAGTTACAAATCCGTCTGCCGGTCTTTTTTCAGTAAATACATATGTCTTTCCTACAGCATACTTACCTTCAACTACGTGTTTATACTTTGTTGAAATCCAATGATCCGTCACTTCACCAGTTTCTTTATCTGTTACTTCAAGCTCACAACCCGGAACTTCTTTCTCCCCAGTGATGTTTGTTTTTGAAAATTCTACCTTTGTGGTGTCATCATACATTACAACTTTGTTTGGATTAGCTTCTATAAACTCATCCCCATTTTTTATAAACACCTGCGTACTATACTTAGCTTCGTCCATTTTGAGCTTAAGCATAAATGAAATATCTGTTGCAGTCGTATATCCGTCAGCAGGCTTTGTTTCTGATAAAACATATTCCTTGTCATGGAGCAGTCCCTTAACTTTTATGCTCATATCTTCGTCCATATTAGCATCAAAGTTAACATATCCCATTTCAGATAATTTCTCATTGATTCTGATTGAATCCTTATCTCCTGTAATCCAGCTTACAATTTCATTTCCATCTGTATCTGAAATTTTCAAATGACAGTCCGGAATTTCTACACTGCTTGCAATCATTAACTTATCCACTTCAACTTCTGTCTGCTCGTCACTTACTATTGCCTTTGCATAAACTGTTGCCGTTTCCTGATTTTCATATTCAAGATGTACAAATGTTGGTTCTTCTGATATGTAGTAACTGTCTGAAACACTTTCTTCCAAGAAGTAATAGTCTCCTGAATTGAGCGGTGCCTCCACTTCTCCGTAACCTTCACTCATTACCGGCACTGAAAATGGAATTTTCGCTGTTCCATCAGCTCCCGTTGTAACTGTTGTAATCTTTGAATCAGCTTCAAGTATTACATTTCCATCTATATCATATATATTATCCTTTGTGTAAAAACCAAACCTTGTATTTGGGACAGGCTTACATGTCTTTGAATCCTGCTTTAATACGGTAATATCTGTTGATACTAAATCGTTCTTAACTTCTAATACTCCATCAGTTGTATTTTCCGTAATATCTAATACATAATCATCATCCTGACTTTTCCATACAAGGTTCAAATCCCATGTGTTCATTTTTGGCAAAACATATCCATAAACAGTCTGTTTCTCTTTGATTTCATATGCTCCCAGCGGTACATTAAATGTTACATCTCCGTTTTCATCTACGTCTGCTTTGCATATTCCATTACAGTCTGATGTAAACTCTGCACCCTGTCCGGTAGCAATTGTTGCTACCAAATCACCTGCAGCAAACCATGTTGTTCCCTGTCCGTCCTGTGTCACAATGTCCTCTTTGGCATAAAGCTCAAATACTACATTTCCAAGTCTTACATCTTCATACTGAAACGGATTTTCAATTACAGAAAGTGGCATAATGTCAGGTAATTTGCTTGCCAATTCAGGTACTTGTGCCACTGTTTCACTTTTAAGTCCTGATACACTAGGACCTGTCTTTTTAATCGTAAACTTTCCATAGGTTTCATCATTGTAATATTCATACTCTGCGTACAAATATTTATTTCCGTCTGCATCAACCATTGTTTTATATAATTTACTGTTAATCTCAACATTGATAAAGTTCTTGTCATTCTTAAAGCCTTCCGGTCCGTTTACTTCATAAACCCTGTATGTACCTGACTTCAATTTTTCATAAGTAATGATTTCTCCTGATTCGTCTGAAACAAATTTATCCATCGTTACAATTTTATTCCCATTATTGTATGACTGCTTTACAAGAGTTTCCGTGCCATCTGCATTTACCTTATAAATCTGATAAGTTGTATTTGCTTTAAGCACAGTCTGCTTTGTCTGAGAGTCCTTCTTTACAATCTTTAGATACGCTGTAAACTCAGGGTTATTTAAAAGATACTTATATGTCTCTCCGTCTTTTTTCACATCTACTAAAAAGTCTGGAGCAAACTCTGTATCTTTGTCACCACTAATCTGATGAACAATATATGTTCCGTATGGTAATTCTTTTGTAATTGCAAAACCGTCTTTATCTGTTTTAATCAAATCTCTTTCTGTTGCTTTTGCCTTATCATATGAACCACTTGAAGCAAGGAATACCTGAAACTGTGCATTTACCTCTTTTTCAACAATACCTGCAGTTCCATCACCTTTACCTTTAATGATTGATATTTTTCCCTTTATAACATCTTCACCTAATTCAAGTTTAGACTTTGCACTGTTATACTCTGCCGTATATACCTGTCCGTTTTCATTTACTGTATACACTTTTTCATTTTTAAGATAACCTGTTGGAGGTGTTATTTCTTTAATGAAATAATCTTTTCCACATCTTACATAATCTGTTTCAAACTGATTACCTGCATCTGTTGTATACTTTTTCATTAACTTTGTACACGCCTTATCTTCATACATACCATAAACTGCACCTGCTAAAGTAGCATCTCCCTGAGCTGCTTTTCCCATTTCATTATCAATCTTTACAGCAGTTAATTTCACTTTCTTATAGTTGTTTACGACGTCATACTTATACGCTTTTTCATATTCACCATATTTCCCTGATGAAGTATCCGGCCAGAAACCATTTTCCTTTGTCCAGCTCTTGTCAGACTTTATAGTAATTGTAACTCCTTCGGTAATGCTTCCCTGCGCAATAATGTTTGCATTGCCTGTATCCAATTCTATAATAACATACTTATTACTGATTGCCTTCATCTGCTTTTCTAAATCTGCTTTGATTAATTTCTCTGCTCCATCTTTTGACAAATCACTGGCATATTTATATCCTTCATCATCCAGTTTATCTTTAATTTCCTTTTTTGCATTATCTGACATATCTTTCAAATCATCAGCTTTACAATAATAGTAGTTCTCTGACTGAATCTGATAATCAAACTTGTATGTAATTTTACCGTTTGAATCAGTTAATGCTTCAATTTCAAATCTGCTCTGGTCTTCATCCACTTCGTCGCCTTCAGGCTCTCCCCATCCGTTAAATCTGAACGAATACAGTTCCTTAATGTTCTTGGCAGTTAATAAGAATTTTACTTTTGGAAGTGCATTATTATCTTCATCCTTTTTTGTAAGTGTAATACGTTGTCTGTATCTCATTTTGTCATTCAAGGGATAAAACTTATAGTCTTCTTCTACCTCTGTGCTATTAATCTCCATCAGCACCTGTCGGGAAGATGCAGATGGTGTCCATTTTAAAATGGAGCACGTTACAACATGGTCTACATTAAAAATCTGATTATAGATTTCATTTACTGTTTTGTCATTATAATATCCAGTGTTTTCCCTAACCTGCTTAATAACATCTTTATACTGGCTTTCACTTGTTCTTCCTTCTTCTGCACTCCAGATTAAACACTGAGCATAAACCCACGCCTTGTTAGTTTTATTTTTTGTAAAAGCATACCAGTGTCCAATTTTTGCCTTAGCGGCGGTTTTTGCGTTAGTACTGTCACTTGATATTTCACTTGTTGATGAAACATATACATCACCGGTATGACATGCTTTTCCTAAATCCAGACAAAACACCGGTTTATTATTTACCAATGTTTTGAGCCACGTTCCACTTTCACTTTTGTCACCAATATTGACAGTTCCCAGCTGTCCTATATTTACTAATGAAGCAGTACCGGTTGATGCCTTTATCTGTGTATGTGGCAGTACCGTAACGGACATGATAACTGCAAGCATCATTGCCACGAGTCTCTTTATTTTATTCATTATTCAAATCTCCTTTCAAAAGAAAAAGACCGCCTAAAAAGACGATCTTTTATCAATTTATATTCTGTTTTTATTCTCTATCTAAAATTTGCAGTGCAGGCTCCAGACTTTCCGTGTTATTGTTTAACACTATTTCATCTACATCCACCATACTGAATACTGCCGCCCAACAACCTTTATATGAAGCTATTGCACCATAACGATAATCAGGATGTACCATGTTGTGATAATGTCCCTGACTGTTCTTCCATGATTTCATTGCATGTTTTGGTGAACTACTTCCACTAAATATATTTTCACCACTGATGATACAAACTCCATATCCTTTAGTTCCAACATTTCCCCACAGCATCCATTCTTCATAACCATACTTATTCTTTAAAACATTTTTGGCAGTTGAATCAAGTTTTGTGTGTGAAAATTCATCCACTATATCTTTTGCCCTAACTTTACATATCTCATATAGTACATCAGACCATTCCAGCTTTACAACACTTGCTTTCTTTCTGTAGTCATTTTGTAGCATAAAGGCTTGTTGGTCACAATACTTATGATATCCGTTTACTCCTGAGGCATAGCAGCCCTTCTTAATTAACTTATTGTTTTTTGTGTAATAAAGATTACTTTTTTCTGTATATGTAAGTGATTTTGAAAATTTACCATATATTTTCTTTCCTTTTTTCTTCTTGTATGCTCTTACCTTAAGCTTTACTTTTTCTCCTTCACACATATCCGTAATATTAAAAGAAGTATTCTTTGTAGTTAATATCTTATTCCATTTCTTTGAATAATAGTCATATCTGTAGATTTGATACCCCTTTACACCTTTAATCTTTTTCCAACTGATTTTTCTGTAGCATCCGTCATAGTACTTTTTCTTGGAATAAAAATAAGAGCCATCTTTTACTTTACTCTTTTTTACACCTGAAACTTTCTTGACAGTTGCTGCCTGCACTGTAAATGTATTTACATTCATCTGTGGAATTGTAATTGATAACAATCCTATTATTATGATTAATTTTATCTTCTTCATTCTGCCTTCCCTTCCGTAAGAGGGACAGGCTATCCGTGTTATACCATATCCGCTCCTACTGATGCGAATTTATTAAGTTACAACACGGGATGAAGAACTGGTTCATCCCGTATTCTGTTCATTTCTACCTCCTTGATTATACAATAATATGCTTGTTATTTCATTTATTTTTTCCTGCCAATAAAGAACACGGCAAGAAACATTTTCAGAACTGTACCGCAAATGATAAACAGTATTTTAATAATTTCAAGTAATAACTGACATATAGTTATTAAAACTTTTGCAAGTATCTTTATTGTTCCTATACTATATTCTTTTATTCCGTATAAAATATTTCCTGCCATATTGCCTCCTATTCTCCCCACATTTCTGCAAGTCCTAACAATGTGTCATCTGCACTAAATTCATCTTTCTGTTCAGTTTCATTCTGATTTGAACTTCTTACAAGATTTCCGGTAAAACTACCTAGTACTGATAGCATTTGCTTATTTACCTCACTCAAAATTTCATTTTTGATGTCTTCCTTCATTTTCTGAATATCTGACTTGGTAACAAAATTTTCTTCTCTTTTCTCCCTATCATCATTTGTTATAAAATCATTCTCTAATGCATTAATGTAATATTCTACTGCATCAGCTATAAACTGGTTTTGTGATTTGTAAACTGATTTGTCTAAATCTGCCAGTATCTGATGTATCTTAATGTGAGTGGGATTTCTCCTGCTAAGTCTTAAAGTATGATAAAAACCATCATCATTTTTTGCCATCTAGTTTTCTCCTCTCTGCTTTGCCTTAGAAAGCATAAATGCCTTTGCCAGATATTCAAATCCTTTTGCGTTAGCCTTAATATCTTCTATGTAACTAATATTTTTCCCAGTATTTTCTCCATATGTTTTCATTACTGTTGCTCCACCACCAACAAATGTTATTGGAGTGATATTAATGTTGATATTAAATTCTCTTAATGTGTTAAATACCTTATTTGCAAATCTTCTCATTTCATCTTCAACAACTTTTGCATATTTTTCTTCCATGTTACATACACCGGTTTTCATTATGTACTCGAGTTCAGATTCATCAATCTCACAATTAAATTTTGCAACACACTCTTTATTTATTGCGTGCATACAGGTTATTAATCCCATAGGTCTTGTGTCACACTCTGAAAGTTCAGGTTTCATGTCTTTAATAGTCATTAAATCCATTGTCCATGAACCAATATCTACTACAATATGCTTCCTGCCATACTCAGACATTCTGTCTGCTACTGCCGCATAACATTGTGGAAAAACTGATACTTTTACAATATTCACTCTGTAGGTCTGTTTTTCAAATTTAAACGTTACTTCTCTTTTTCTTGACAGATACTTAATAAAATCTTCCTTTTCAGCACCAAATCTTGTTAGTGGAAGTCCCACCGATAAAAAGATATCTGCATGATTCTTTCCCTTGATTTTCAACTCTTTAGCTATAGCAGCTAAGGTTAAAAGATAAAAACTATCATCTGTGACCTTAGTATCTTTTACTTCAAGTCTTTTCCCGCCTACTGAATAATAATTTCCTTCATATTGAAGAACATTGTCAAAGATTCCCGGTTCATTGGCTATTCTGTTTACTGCCGTAGTAAAAACTGTATTTACTGTCTTTATATTTGACCAACCGTGGTCAATTGCAATTATTTCAATTTTATTCTCCATCTTTCTGTGCCTCCTTGATTTTTTAGTCATCTATGTATCCTTCTTTCTTTATTCTCCTAACAAATCTTTCATACAAGGAAAACAATATAAATTGTCTTTTCCATAAGGACATCCTATACACTTGCTATCCTTCGGCTTATATGCGTTACAATTTGTACTATTTTTTGAACCACATTTCTTATTATTGATACATCTGTTATCATTTCCCCAGAAATATTTACATTTCATACAGCTATGAAGTTCTTTTACTAACTGTTTCTTATTATCGGCTTCGCTTTTTATTTCATCTTTCTTAAAAGCTTTTGTGTTAATTCCCAACTGTTTAGGCTCCTTTCTCTTCAGATTCATAGTATTCTTATGGGTATTAACTATGTATGTGTACTTCGCTTATCTCTAAGCCCTCATCGCCCGTACACCTGGGAATTACAAACAAGCCGCTTTTGCGTTCACGACGCTTCTAAATAGAAACTATCTCCTCTGCTGCCATTTCGAGGATAAGGAGCTTCTCTCACTCCTTTGTGGTTTATTATCCTTCCGCTACATTTAATCTGTCCTGCCTGCTCCGCCTTCTTTTCTCAATCCTTCGGTTCTCGTCGCAATGCTGTGAATGATTATCCGGACAGGTGCACCGGAATTTTACTCCTTACATCAATTCTTTCATGTAAGATATGAAACTTGTTGTTTCATAAATTTGTAATTGTTATTCAGTTTTCAATTTACAACTGCGATGTTTTATCGCATGGCATAATGATAAGTTATTTTCTAAATTGTTTAAATTGACTGACATGGTAAATAATTTGCAATACTTACCATGTCATGGTGATTTATCGCTTGGACAATTTGATATCAATCTCATTCTGTTCTATATACCATTCTTCAACTAATTTTTTTATTAACCCTATCTTTTGCTTTTCTGTAAAATTTTCAGGGAAAAATTCTTCCAACAAATCTGCTGGTATTTTTATTTTTTCTTTTTGATTTGGCTTTTCTTCCTCCAATATGCAATAAATATTATCCATATCCAAATTTCCGCTTTGACTTGACATTTTCATTCTATGAGCCTGTGTTAATGACGGAGTGCATTGCTCTAAATCCATTACCGCATATAATTCATATTGTTCAGTTTCTTTTAAATAAGATAACTCTACTGCAACTGTAAAGGCTATTCTTTCAGCATCTACCATTTCTAATATTTGTGGTATTAAATTTGTTAACCTAATATATCGTTGTATTTGTCTTTCACTTTCACCTATTTGCATCGCTAATTCTTTTCTTGATGAATATGAATTTGTTGTTTTTTCACTGTTTCGAAATACTAATTCTTCATTATCTTTTTTTTCAATTTCTATTCCATAAGTTTTTACATCCCTATTTTTCAACTTCTGGTCAACTTGACCAGAAGTTAAATCACTTCTTTGTCCCTGTCGGCTCATTGCTTCTAATTTCATTTTTAATGCAAAAGCTTTTTCACTTAACTTAATCTTTTCTCTCTGCATCAGGTTTATATCTACCATTGCAATTATTGCCTGTTCATCATTCATTTCTCTGATGACAACCGGAATTTCCTCTATTCCTAACTCTTCACATACCATTTTTCTTCTATGCCCTGATATAAGTTCATACCCCTCTCCATTAGGATTAGGTCTTGCAAGTAATGGCACTATTACACCTTCCTTATCAATACTTTTCATCAATTCAATAAAATCTTTATCAAAATTTACTGAAAAGGGATGATTTTTAAAAGGTTTCAATTGTGTCAGATTAACATTCTTAATTTCTTCCATTTTCAAATTCTCCTTTCAAAAAAATAAGGATTACTCATTTTCATTGCTGAAAACGAGTAATCCTTTGTCTTAATTACTACGAAGTAAATATTTGTTTTTTCTTTAATTGTGAACGTTATTACCGTGTGTTCCCAGTCACCACATCTAATACTACAGAAACGTCAACTCCATTGGAAAGTGTCTTTTTTCTCCTATTTGAGCCATCTTTATCAAACCTAAAAAAGCTCTCAAAGTGCCTAAAATCAAGGATTTTTAGATATCTTTCCTGTGTAGTTTTACAACCGTCTCCACATGTGTTGTCTGACCAAACATATCACAAGGTGTGACCTCTTTTAACTTATAACCATTTTCACTAAGCCACTTCACATCTCTTGCAAGCGTTGCGCTGTCACAGCTTACGTAAACCACTCTTTCAGGATTCATTTCCACTATTGTTTCCAGAAGCTTATGATCACAACCCTTTCTCGGTGGGTCAACAACAATAACATCCGGCTTACATTCCTCGTCATCTTTGTGATTTTCAAAATATTCCGTTACTACATCCTCTGCTGCTCCAACAAAGAATTCCGCATTATTTATTCCATTAATTTTTGCATTTATTTTTGCATCAGCAATTGCTTCCGGTACTATTTCAACACCCAAAACCTGCTTTGCCTTCTTTGCAAGAAATAGTGATATGCTGCCGATTCCACAATACAAATCCCATACCATTTCATTGCCTGTTAAATCTGCATATTCTAAAGCTTTATTGTACAATTTCTCTGTCTGAACAGGATTGACCTGGAAAAATGACAACGGAGAAATTCTAAATTTCACATCTCCAATATAATCCTCAATATATCCGGGGCCATATAAGTTAATCACCTTGTCCCCAAGAATCACATTGCTTTTCTTAGTATTAATGTTAAGAGAAATGCTATACATTCCTTCAAGTTTACATAACTCTTCAACCAGTTTTTCTTTGTTTGGAAGATTCTTGCCATTTATAATTACGCAAACCATTATCTGCTTTGTTTTTGCACCAATTCTAATAAGTACGTGTCGAACCAAGCCCTTGTGAGTTACTTCATTATAAGGTGCAATTCTATATTTAGTCATAAATGCCTTTACGGTATCCATGACTTCTTTGTTTACATCACGGCCATCAATTTTTAAGCCAAGGTTGCAACTGTCTATATTTATAATAGAATGAGTTCTTCCTGCATAAAAACCTGAAATAATATTTCCTTCCTTATCCATTCCAACTGGAAATTGAGACTTATTTCTATAGTTAAAAGGCTCATCCATTCCCATTACATCATTCATTACGAAGTCGCTCTGACCACCAATTCGCACAAGGTTGTTGTACACTTTATTCTTCTTAAATCTAAGCTGCTCCTTGTAATTAATGCACTGAATTTGGCATCCGCCACACTGTCTTGCCACACTGCATCTTGGCGAAACCCTATCTTTAGAAGGCTCTTTTATTTCCATTAATCTGGCAAACCCGAAATTCTTGTTAGCCTTCATAACCTTTACTGTAACTTTGTCGCCGATTACTCCGTCTTTAACAAAAAGAGTATAGCCATCAACTTTGCCTATACCCTCTCCGTTTACGCCTAAATCTTCAATTGTTAAATCTAAAATATCATTTTTCTTAATCATGAAAATTCCTTTAAATAATTATCTGTATATTTTTTCGCATATTTATGCTAATTATTGCGTATTTGTATTATTATCTATTTATTTATTACTTTAATTCGCTTGTCTTTCTAACATTAGTTTCAAGCAATCTGTTGTATCCTAACCACTGGTCTGATGAAGCAGAACTGTTACTGTTTAAAAGTTCTGTCATTGTCTCAATCTTTGCATCTGCATTGTCTGCAAGATTAAGTGCCATTGCCTCAATAAGAGCCGGTTTTTTAGGTGAACCATATTCAAGCTCTCCGTGATGTGCAAGAATACAATGCTTCAATTCATTCTTTAACTTAGTTGGAAAATCAGGAATTGAATCCATAATCTTTCCAAGCATTTCTGAACCCATAACAATGTGTCCAAGTAACTGGCCTGCATCTGTGTAATCATTCATTGGAAAGTCTGAAAGTTCATAAACCTTTCCAATATCGTGACAAATAGCTGATGTCATAAGTAAATCTCTATTTAAAATAGGATACTGCTTTGCAAAAAAGTCACACATTTTTGCAACAGATAATGTATGTTCAAGCAAGCCACCAATAAAACCGTGATGTACGCTTTTGGCTGCTGAATGCTTCTTAAATGCTTCCGCAAATTCTGTATTGTCAATAAATAATTTTGTTAAAACCTGTTTATAATAAGGGTTATTAACACCGGCGATGAATTTTGTTAATTCCATCATCATTTCGTCAATGTTTTTGTTAGTACATGGTAAATAATTAGTCGGATCAACATCTGTTTCGCTAATCTTTCTTGCACGCTTAATACTAAGCTGTGTCTGACCGTTAAATACTGTTACATCACCATTTACTTCAACATAATCAAGTGCATCAAACTCATCTATCCCCATTGAGTGCGGATCCCATATCTTGGCGTCCAAGGAACCTGTTTTATCCTGAAGAATAACATTCTCGTATTCTTTTCCTGTTTTAGTCATTGCAGTAGTTCTCTGTCTGCACAAATATATTTCCTGAATTCTTTCGCCCTCTCTTAATGTTTCTATATATCTCATTTTTTCCTCCAAATGTTAAGATTTTCTTTACCTGACAGTCAATCTTTATTATAATTGATTATGTATCTAAATACAAGAATTGGAGGCTTTATCATGAACGAAAAAGTTCTTAAAACCCTTGAATACTATAAAATAATAAAAATGTTAGAAAATCAGGCAGGTTCTGAGCCTGGCAAGAAGCTTTGCCACGCACTTGTTCCATCTGCCGATATTCATAAAATAAAAGAAAATCAGAAACAGACAGGTGATGCCTTATCACGAATCTGGCAGAAAGGAAGCCTTTCTTTCTCAGGTATTCACAATATTGGCGAATCCATTAAAAGATTAGAGATTGGAAGTACTCTTGGCACCGGAGAATTACTTAGAATTGACTCCCTTTTAAAAGTTGCCTTAAGAGTTAAAACTTTCTCCCGCCGTGATGATGAGGCTGAAAGAGATAGTCTTGATGATATGTTTGAGGCTATTGAACCTTTAACTAATTTGAAGAATGACATTGAAAGATGTATTATTTCAGAGGATGAAATAGCTGACGATGCATCTGCTAATCTAAAAAATATAAGAAGACAGATGAAGATTACCAACGACCGTGTTCACAGCCAGTTGTCATCTCTCATTAATTCCCAGTCAGGTCACACTTATCTTCAGGATGCCCTTATTACAATGAGGGATGGACGTTATTGTGTACCTGTTAAGCAGGAATACCGTGGCAATGTTAACGGTATTATTCACGACCAGTCTTCAACAGGTTCTACTTTGTTTATTGAACCTGCTGCTGTTGTTGAACTTAACAATAAACTCCGCGAGTTAGAAGGCAAGGAAGCTGATGAAATCCAGATTATTCTTGCAAAACTTAGTATGGCTTGCGCTGAACATATTTACGAATTAAAAACAGACATGAAAATATTACCTAAGCTTGACTTTATTTTCGCTAAGGCTTCTCTAGCAAAAGAAATGAAAGCTTCAATGCCTGAGTTTAATGATCAAAGACAGATTAATATTAAGAAGGGACGCCACCCTCTTTTGGATCCTAAAAAGGTTGTGCCTATAGACATTCATCTTGGAAAAGACTTTAACCTTTTGATTGTTACAGGTCCTAACACCGGTGGTAAAACAGTTTCACTTAAAACTGTAGGACTTTTAACACTTATGGGCCAGGCGGGACTTCATATTCCGGCTTTTGAGGGCAGCAAACTTGCAGTTTTCAAAGAAGTTTTTGCTGACATTGGCGACGAACAGAGTATTGAACAAAGTTTAAGTACTTTTTCAGCCCATATGGTTAATACTGTTAATATACTTAATCAGGCAGATCAGGATTCACTGGTACTTTTCGATGAACTTGGTGCAGGAACGGATCCTGTGGAAGGTGCAGCCCTTGGCATTTCAATTCTTACTTTCCTTAAAAACATCGGTTCAAGAATTATGGCAACAACACATTACAGTGAATTAAAATTATTTGCCTTATCAACTGAGGGAGTTCAAAACGCAAGTTGCGAGTTTGACGTAGAAACACTCAGACCAACTTACAGACTTCTTATTGGTGTTCCCGGAAAGAGTAATGCTTTTGCTATTTCAAGCAAGTTAGGTCTTCCTGACTACATTATTGAAGATGCTAAGTCTCACATCGATTCAGATAATGAGCAGTTTGAGGATGTTTTGTCCGAAATAGAAAGACAGCGAATCCAGATTGAAAAAGATCAGGAAACTATTGCAGTTTACAAGTCTCAGATTAAATCACTTAAGCGTGATTATGAACTTAAGACAGAAAAGCTTAATGAACAGCGTGACAAAATCCTTAACAAGGCACGCGAAGAAGCTGTTGATATTCTTAAGGAAGCTAAGGAAACAGCCGACGAAGCTATCAAAACTATTAATAAATATGGAAAATCCGGCAATACCCGCGAAATGGAAAAATCCAGAAGTAATGTTGGGGCAAAGCTTAAAAAGAACCAGGTAGGCTCATCAATTAAAGCTGCCAAACCTAAAAAGGCTTACAAGCCTTCCGACTTTAAGCTTGGCACAGGTGTAAAAGTTTTGAGCATGAATCTTAACGGTACTGTTGCTTCATTGCCTAATGCAGCCGGTAATCTTACAGTAAAAATGGGTATACTAAACTCTAAGGTTAATATTCGTGACCTTGAAATTATTGACGAACCTGATATTAAGGCACCAGGCTTAACCCGTGGTTCAACAGGCAAGATTAAAATGAACAAGTCTATGAATATTAAAACTGAAATTAATTTAATTGGAAAAACAGTTGACGAAGCTATTTCTCAACTTGATAAATACTTAGATGATGCTTACATTGCACATTTGCCACAGGTATATGTTATTCACGGCAAAGGCACCGGAGCTCTTAGAAATGCAGTTCAAAACCATCTTAAGAAATGTAGTTATGTAAAATCCTACAGAACAGGTGAACATGGCGAAGGTGGTGCAGGTGCAACAGTTGTAGAATTTAAATAGATTTTTTTTAACAGGAGGATTTAAAATGGCAAACAAACAGAAAATCTTAATAGTTGACGATGATGAAAACATTGCAAACCTTATATCTTTATATTTAACCAAGGAATGCTACGAAACACGTATTGAGCATGATGGCCAGTCGGCTCTTGATGCGTTTAAAGAATATGCTCCAAATCTTATTTTGTTGGATATTATGCTTCCGGGACTTGACGGTTACGAAGTATGCCGTGAGATAAGAAGAGAATCAAAGGTTCCTATTATTATGCTTTCTGCCAAAACAGAAGTTTTCGACAAAGTTTTAGGTCTCGAACTTGGTGCAGATGACTATATTATTAAACCTTTTGACTCAAAGGAACTTGTTGCCCGTGTTAAGGCAGTTCTCAGACGTTACACTGAAGCTCCGGCTCCTGTCGAAAAGAAGCCTGATGAAAAACGTGTTGAATACAAGGACCTTATTATTAATCTTTCAAACTACGAAGTTATTTACAAGGGCAAACCTGTTGAAATGACTCCAAGAGAGATTGAATTATTGTACTTCCTTGCTTCATCACCTAATCAAGTATTTACAAGAGAGCAACTTCTTGACCATATCTGGGGTTATGAATATGCCGGAGATACAAGAACTGTAGACGTTCACATTAAACGTATTCGTGAAAAAATTGCTGACACGGATCAGTGGTCAATTGGTACAGTTTGGAGTGTAGGATATAGATTCGAGGTACATAACTAAATATGAAAAATTCTATTTTAACTAAATTTTTTACAGGGTATTTTTCTTTTGCAATATTAGGTTTTTTGTTAATTTCTTATTGGTCAAATAACTTGATTTATAATCATCTTCTGACCAATAACATTAACACCCTTTACAAATATGCCTCTGTAATAGGAAGTAATGCTGTGGACTGCGTGGACAACTCACTTGATGATTTAGACAATCCTAAGCAGTTTTTAAATGATTTTAACAACGTACTAGACTGTGACATACTTATTCTTGATAGTAACCGCAAACCATTTTATTACACAGGCACAACAAATAATCTTTCTAAAGATTCTTCTAATATTTTGATTGAAAAATTCAAGCCTGATGATTACAAGAATACGCATTACAAGATTGGCAAATTTTATAATATTTTTAAAACCGACACTTTAAGTGTTGTCTACGAAGTTAAAAATAATAATAAGACTTATGGATATATTGTGGCGCATATGCCTACTTCCATTATAAAAAAAAGTTGCTATGATGTAACACTTATTTTCTACGTTACTTACGCAATTATACTGGCTCTTTCACTTATTATATTCTTTAACTTTATGTGGTTTATTTATTTGCCACTTAAGCAGATTAGACTGGCGGCAATGGAATATGCCAAAGGTAATTTTGAATACGAAGGACTTAAGGTTAACAATGACGATGAAATAGGTGACGTGGCCCACTCACTTCAATATATGTCTAAGCAGTTAAACAACTCACGAGCTTATCAAAAGGAATTTATTTCTAATATTTCCCATGATTTCCGCTCTCCTTTAACTTCTATAAAGGGCTATATTGAAGCTATAATGGATGGAACAATTCCACCGGAAGATTACAACAAATATCTTTCAATTGTTTTATCTGAGGCTAACCGTCTCGAAAAACTTACTTCAGGATTGCGTGACCTTAACCGTTGGAACAGCACCGGTCCTGAACTTATTTTTGAAGACTTTAATATGGAATCAGTTATCGCTTCAACAGTTGATACTTTCCAGGGCAGTTGCGAGAAGAAGAATATTGAATTGGTTATTCAGTTTCCACCAAAGCACTGCAATGTATACGCTGACAAAGGCAAGATTGAACAGGTTCTTTACAACCTACTTGATAACGCCATTAAGTTCAGTAATCCGGGTTCAAAAATTATAATCAAGCTTTATAACAAAGGCGAAAAACAATATTGTTCCGTTAAGGATTTTGGTATGGGAATCCCACAGGACAGCATCGACAAAATCTGGCAGCGATTCTACAAGACCGACCTTTCCCGTGGTCGTGACAAAACAGGCTCCGGAATCGGACTTGCCATCGTAAAAGAAATTATTATGGGACACAACGAAACAATCGATGTAATCAGCACCGAAGGCGTTGGAACAGAGTTTGTATTCTCGTTGAAGAAATCGAAAAGATAAAGGGGGTTATCTTAGTTTGATTTCTCATTAAAAGAATATGACTTTCTAATAATTGTTAATCAATATAAATACTTCATTAGTTATAAGATAGATTGATTTTTATCACTATTGAATTTGTATGGGTTCAGCACTAATTAGTTTGATATGACATACTAATTAGTGTTTGAGCCCTTTTTTTATGTCCTGTACCCCAATATAGCAGTTTTGTCGTTTTTCGGGGTACGTTTTCTAATTTTTCGCGTGTAATTGTGCAACACACTGTATCTGTAAGTTGTAAATGTACCCCAACATAGCAGTTTTGTCATTTTTCGGGGTACGTTTTCTAATTTTCCGCGTGTAATTGTGCCACACACTGTATCTGTAAATTGTAAATGTACCCCAACATATAATTTTTCTTAATTTTCGGGGTACACCTATAATATTTTCCTTAAATGCTCATTGTTTATATACACTATGGAACATATTTCTTATTAGACAATTCGTTTTTCTCTTATAATCCATACCATTCCTACAAAAAATCCCCATCTTCTCTAAAAAATTCTCCCACAATTTCAGCCTATAAAAACCCCGGCTACGTTTCCGTAGCCGGGGCTAATTCTCACTCTTCCACACTCATATAATATTCAATTCTCCGCCGCATCCTTAGATCTATCGTTTAAATCTTAGCGTTCTCAATTATAACCTTACAACTCTGCTTTATGACTTTATAATCTTGCAACCCTACCTTATAACTTTATAACCTTGCAACTCTACCTTATAACTTCATAACCTTGCAACTCTACCTTATGACTTTATAACCTTACAACTCTCCACTACAACCTTATAAAGTTATACTTAAGTCCTAACTTGTCCGCCATTAGCTTCTCTCTTGTATGGCATGAGAAGATGATTACCTGTTCCATATTTTCTGCCATAAATCTCATAGTATTACCCATTCGCTTGTTATCATACATTGCAAAGGCATCATCAAGAAGTATAGGTTTCTTGTCCTTTTCAAATATAATATCTGCTGCCGCAAGTCTAAGTGCCATATATATCTGCTCTATTGTGCCCTTGCTAAGTCGTGTAGCTGCTATGAGAGCGTGCTTACTGTTTACAGATATGTTAAGTTTGTCATCTATTGAAAGATTGTCATATTTGCCGTTTGTAATTTGTGAAATATAATAAGATGCTCTCTCATTTAATCTCTTACCGAAACTATTTCTGATTTCATCTGCTATATCTTCAATATTACTCTTGGCGTCCTCAATAGCCTGTATTTCAACTTTTGCTTTCTTAATCTTGTTAAATCGCTCCTCAAGTTCATCAATCTTTTTCTGAAGCTCAATGTCCTTTTCCTGCTTCTGTTCAAGAATCCACTGAGACTTTGAAATTGCCTCGTTGATTTCACGTTCCCTAGCTTCCAAGTCCTTTAACTCGTCACTATAATCCTGCATATCAACGCTTTTTTCTTCCTCGGCTTTAATAAACTCCTGAGTATCCTTTAAAGCTTCTTTCTTATTGTTAAGCTGACGTTCAACATAAACCCTTTCGTGCTTTGCCGCGTCCAGCTTATCCATTACAAGCTTAATCTCCTTTAAGGCATCCAACTTCTTCTGACGCTTCTTCTTATTAAATCCATACTTAAAGATTGCAAGTATAAGAAAAACAAAAGCCGCACCAAGGCATATGCCCGGCTTAACCCAAAACTGCTTTAAATCCATCATCTGGTAATTGCCCATAATAAAACCTGCAGCACCACCAATACATCCCATCATAAGGATAATAAACAAAACAGGCATATTACTTCTGTTAGTAACCTTTTCAAGAAGATATTCCATAGTCTCTCTTCCGTCAATGCCCTTGTCAGCAAGCTCCTGTTCAAGCTGCTTCTGGTGATTTTCAATCTGTTCAAGGGAAGCTGAAAACTTCTCACTGTCAGCAGTTAAAGTAATTGCCTCCTGATAAAGATTCTCCTTACGCTCATTAAGTTTATTTAAGGCTTCAAGTCGTTTTGCATCAAGAGCTGACAATTCCTTCTTCTTATTAGAAAGATTAAATAAAGACTGCTTTTTCTGCTCTATTGAAGCAATTATTGTATGCTGTTCGCCCTGAGAAATCTCCAAATCCTCTTTGACATTCTTAATAGCCTTCTCAACAACATCCTCTTCAGCAATTCGGCTTTCAATCATTATATTTTTCTTCTGCTTATCTAAGTCGGCAAAAGCTGATTTAATATCAATCTCCATAGACTTAGTCGTTCCAAGATTTGCCGCATAATTCTTCAGAATAACTTCAAGTTCCTTATCTGTAACGCTGCCAAGCTGGCTTATACTTATAGTGTTGTAATAACAGCTTTCATCAAGCCCTGCGAAAAGATTTTCAATCTCCTCTGTTTTAAGCTCAACACCCTCATCTTCATTAATAACCTTAAAAGACTTATTAAGCTTATTAAAATTTCTCTCAATACGATAAGTTACACCGTCGCTTTCGATTCGCATCATACCGTGATAATTAGCCGGATTCTCCCATGGCTCATACTTAGTGTAAAGGTCCTTACCACTTGCCTTTCCACGCTGTTTTTCTATTCCAAAGAGCATTCCTCTTATAAAAGTATGAAGAGTAGTCTTTCCCGCTTCATTCTCACCGTATACAATATTAAGTCCCGGTTCAAGAGTTACCATTTTATGATTAAATTTTCCAAAATTAGTTAATCGTATGTCCTTTATAATCATGCCCTGTCCTCCATGGCATCCATCAATGCCTTTGTTCCATAGTAAAGGGTTTTACGCTGCAAAGGTGTAAGACTCTCCCTGTCAAGAAATTTCTTTATGTACATTCCAAGAATATTGTCCTTATTTTCAGCGTACAATTCTTCAAAATCATAATCAGGAACCGTATTGTCGGTAACACTTACAACATTTCCAACACCTTCAATATCTGAAACATCAATGTCAAAATCAGGATCTCTGTAACCGCTAAAAGTAATCTTGTACATATCATCCTGTCCCTGCTCCTTAATCATGTCAATCAGTCTATGTCTTATTTCCAAATTAGTAGCTGTTGGAGTTACCGTGAAATCAAGTTCCCTGTAAATTCTCTTTGCAAAAGGCACAAATTCAAGTTCAAGACCTCTCTTTGAAATCTCACCATAAATATAGCCTCTAGGTCCAATATCATTCATATCAATAGGTTCAAGAGAACCACTGTATGCCATCTTCATCTTTTCATCTATTTCAGGCTTATGAATATGTCCCATTGCCACGTAGTCAAAACCTGACATTGCAAGCTTCTTTCTATTAATGGGAATATGCTTTTCGTCACCGCCATGAGCCACCAGAATATTAATCATATCAGGTCTATCCACAATAACATGGTCATACATTGCGTCCTTAATTTCAGTCTGGTGATAACTTAGTCCATACACACATGTATTAAGCTCAGGAATCTCCACACTTTCAATATTCTTGTCACCTAAGAAAATAACATTCTCACTCCATTTGAAACCGTCATAAAAAGAGCCTTTTTTAATGGCATCATGATTTCCCGCGCACAAAACAACCTTTGTGTCAGGAATAGTCGAAAACAAATAATCAACTTCCTTAAGTTCACGAAGCAACGGCTGTCTGTGAAACATATCCCCTGCAATAATAAGCAAATCTACCGGGTCTATTTTTATTTTTTTAATTAAACGTTCTAAAGTATTCCAAATTTCATCTCCACGGTTAGCCGCCCAAGGTCTTTTGCTCTCCGGAGTGGCTCCTAGATGAATGTCACCAGTATGTATAAATCGCATAGTTCCTCCCGAATTTTTTACTATCTTTAAGTATAACATTAAAAATTTTTCGCGTAAAGATAAAGAAAAAAGTCAAAACACCCTTTTCTAATAAGCATTTTGACCTTTTCTGATATTTTTAATTATAATTCTCTTCAAAAACCCATATCTTATGTCCACGGTTATCCGTTACAAGTCCATATGTAGCTTTTGCCGCATTAGTTGCAGCGTTCTTGTCGCTGTAAATCCCCTGAAGCTTTCCATATCCGTAAACATAATAATTATTTTCTTTCTTGCTCTCAAAAGTAGCATTAACCTTAGAACTACTGTCAAAAGTTACCTTGCCAATCTTTTCAACTGAAAGCTGCTTAGTTCCGTCAAGTGCATTAGTAAATGCCAAAGCTAATTCCTTTTGCTTTACATCATCCACATAATAACTTGTTTTTGCAACAGGTTTCTTAGTCTCAGTATTATCCAAAAGCTGGTCATCTGAAATCTGGCTCTTGCCCTTGTACCGCTTAATATTAATAATATTGTCTGTTATTTCAACACCTGTAATATAAATATTATTCTGTGAATATGACTTAACTTCTTTATAATCCTTATCAACAATTACCAACTTGCTAACAGGTACAAAACTCTTCTTTGACACGTCACTCTGGGAACCTATTCCATAAATCAGGTTCGTTCCCGTGTAACCATATACGGTAATAATATTGTCAGCTCCCGCCTCAATAGTCTTCTTTTCACCATTCTTTAAGTTAACAATTGTAATGTTTTCCGTATCATAAGCCTTACCACTTGTATTGTAAGCCAACATACTTCCGTCGCTGTTGATTGCAAAACTTCCGTCTTCCACATTTTCTACCAACGCTCCCCACTCCTTAGTTTTAAGGTTTGCATAGTAAATAGTGTTGTTCATCATAATATAAAGAGTTCCGTCGCCTACGTAACAAAGCTGTGACAGCTGCTTCTCCAAGTTGTAAGCAGGCACTTTGCAAGGTACAAAAGCCGCCTCTTTGGAACTGTTAGACTCATAATTATATCTTAAAATAGAAATTCCGTTTTCGCCTACATGCTCCTTAGCCTTACTATAACCATAAATCATATAGTCAACATTGCCCTTGTCATTCACGGTAATTACCCTTGCCTTAGTATTGTTAAGCTGTTCAGCATTCTTGGCATTAAGATTGTAAACCTGTTTGATTTTTCTTTCATTCAAATCCATTACGTAAACATCGCCGTTAACCTGAAACGCCATAAACTGCTGATTTGAGCTTTCAACAAAATCAGCCTTTGTTTCTTTCTGAATACCTAAGTCAATAAAACTTCCGCCTACGTTATTCTTGTCTGCTGTCCAAATCTGATTTACTTCCCTGTCATATGCCAAAACATAAATTCTTCCTGCACAACTCCATATTGTGATTGTTTCAGAAACATTATATTTCTCTTTAACCTTCTCAGCATTAGTTGTTCTAATCTGATAATTCATTGTATAAGTTCCGGCTTCCCCGGTGTCCTTTATGCAAAACTCTTTTGCTGTTATTGTTATATCAGATATAAGCTCAGGCTTAAGTGAAGTCCAAATAAGGCTATTGTAACTTGACTTAATAGTAGTCTGACCAAGGTTATCATTAGGAAGGCTACTATCAGGCTCAATATACTGAGCAAGCTTTGAAGCTCCCTCGCCCTTTAAAGCGGTCTGTGCAAAATTCTTCGCAAACTTAATCTGTTCAGTAACAAACTCCTTATCCGTAACCATTACTCTTGCGTAATAATTAATCTGCTCATACTTATCTGTTTTGATAATTATTTCCCAGAAATACTCTGTTCCCTGTTCCATAATGGCACTGGCCTGATAATTCAAAGTAATCTTGCCGTCCTTCTGTTTCCAGCCGTCAAGGGTTCCATTATCTATCAAACGGTTGTCCTCAGTACTCTTCATTTCGTAAGAAATCTCTGAAACCTTATTGCCATTAGTTGATATTGTAATTGGAACCGTTCTGTCTGTATTAACAGGGACAATAACATCACGCATATGTTCTTCTTCCATATCCATTGTATAGCCGTTAAGACTTCCAACCTTCTGACTTCCATAATATAAATCAATCCCCGGCAACTTACCATTATATGTAGACGTTGCCTGACCACTATTGCTCTGCTTGTTATTCTTAGACTGCTTCTTGTTAAAATTTATTCCTATAACCACTGCAATTGCAAGAATCAGCACAATTGCAACAACTGCTATAACTTTCTTTTTCATTTCATCACCCATTCAATCCTTGTATTTAATCAATCCTAATCATAGCACAAAAAAATGTCTGTGGCACTATTTTTTTGTACCACAGACAATTTTATTTTTTATTTTGTTTTCTTCTTTGGTGTAGCTTTCTTCTTTCTTGTTTTTGGAAATTCAAAAACTACTGATTCGTATGGTCTAAGTGGAATTTCCAATCTGTATGGTCTTCCATCGCACTCGCCTTTCTTGGCTCTGTAGCTTACAACCTGTTTCTCACCTGTTTCTGTTGTAACCAATCTCTTGTAAGTTCCGGCTTTTGGAACTCCTACAACATAATCAGGTCTTTCCATTGGTGTAAAGTTACACACGAAACCGATAGAGTTCTTATAATCAGCTTCTGTTGTCTTTCTTATGAAACTGAAAATACTTCTTTCGCAGTCATTGGCATTAATCCACTCAAAAGCTCCATAGCCCTTTGTTTCAGTGTAAAGTGCCGGATATTCCTTATATAAGTGAAGTAATTTCTTTACATATTCCTGCATGTCCTTATGTTCAGGTTCATCAAGCAGATACCAGTCAAGGCTTCTAGCCTCTGACCATTCCTGTAACTGGGCAAATTCCTGTCCCATAAATAACAGCTTTCTGCCCGGATGTCCCAACATAAAAGTATATGCTGTCTTTAAGTTTTTAAATTTATCCTGTGGATAACCCGGCATCTTATTAATCATTGAACATTTCAAATGAACAACTTCATCGTGAGATAATACCAAAATAAAATTCTCACTAAATGCATAAGTTAATCCGAAAGTCATCTTATTATGATTACCCTTCTTAAACAAAGGATCAAGCTTAGTATACTCTAAGAAATCATGCATCCAGCCCATATTCCACTTGTAAGAAAATCCAAGTCCTCCATCCTTAGGTGACATAGTAACCTTAGGCCATGCTGTGGATTCTTCAGCAATAATATATGCTCTTGGATTTCTGTAATTCATAACACTACTTAAATGTTTAAAGAACTCAATAGCTTCCAAGTTCTCATTACCGCCATACTTATTAGGAACCCACTGTCCGTCTTCTCTTCCGTAATCCAAATATAACATAGAAGCAACTGCGTCAACTCGAAGTCCGTCTATGTGATATTTTTCAACCCAGAATAATGCGTTTGCAATAAGGAAATTAACAACTTCTGTCTTAGAATAGTCGAAAACCTTAGTACCCCAGTCAGGATGTTCTCCCAATCTTGGATCTGCATATTCATAAAGTGGTGTTCCGTCAAACATTGCAAGTCCGTGAGCATCTTTTGGGAAGTGGGCTGGTACCCAGTCCAAAATAACCCCGATTCCTGCTTTGTGGAAAGCATCTACCAAATACATAAAATCCTGAGGTGTTCCATATCTTGATGTAGGTGCATAATATCCCACAACCTGATATCCCCATGAACCATCAAAAGGATGTTCCAATATACCCATAAGTTCTACATGAGTATATCCCATATCCTTAACATATGCTACAAGTTCTTTAGCCATACGCTTGTAATCATAGAATCCGTCTTCATCATCAGGACCTTTAAAATCCTTTCTCCATGAACCCGGATGAACCTCATAGATTGACATTGGAAGTTCATAGTGATTCTCCTTTGCCTTCTCTGATATCCATTTAGCATCTTTCCATTTGTAATTATCAATATTTGCTACCCTTGAAGCATTTCCGGGTCTTTTCTCAGCCCAAAAACCATAAGGATCCGCCTTGTACAATGTATCCCCACTTTGTGTAGAAATAACATACTTGTACATTGCGCCTTCTTCAACCTCCGGTATGAAAAGTTCCCAGATGCCTGAATCATTTTCCATCTTCATGTTATGGTTAAATCCCAACCAGTCATTAAAATCACCTATAACGGCAACGTTAACTGCATGGGGTGCCCAAACTGCGAAATATGTTCCTTTTACACCATCAATTGTTGTAACATGCGCACCCAGTTTCTCATATATTTCATAATGAGTACCTTTTCCAAACAAATAACAGTCATCTTTTGTTATGACATTCTTGTTTCCCATATGGTCTCCTCCCTGTTTTAATTATTTATTTTCTGTTGTAATTAATCAGGCAGCCTTTTAATATAATGTCACGTTCGTCATCAGTCATTTCGCCAAGCTTTAATGTAAATGGTTTAACATTCTTGTCATCATCTACAACGTAAGCCTGTACGTCTGTAGCTTTGTTCTTAACAGCTTCAACTATTTCCGGTACAAAAATATAGTCACCGTTCTTAAATGGCAATTCTTCTGATTCATAAATGAATGGAAGCATACCCCAGTTAATAAGGTTTGAACGATATCTCTTTGTTGCATATTCACAGGCAATATTAGCCCATCCGCCTAATACTTTCTGACATGAAGCAGCCTGTTCTCTTGCTGAACCGTCACCCGGTTTTACTGCAAAAATAGTGCTTCCGATACCTACTGTATCATTGTCAATCTTGTACTGAGGAAGATTGCTCTTTAACGCTTCAAATACTCCTCCAACTTCCGGAAGTGCATCTACAGGATTCTGTCCTGCTTCTCTTGCTTTTTCTGCTTTCTGTACTTCTTTAGCCTTTCCTACATATTCAGGGTCCTTTCTTGAAAGTGCAAACTCTGCAAGTCCAAGTGGGTTAGAACGATAAGATGATGTTTCACCTGATGGTATTAATTCATCTGTTGTTGTAACCGGATCATGAATCTCTGAAACAACTTTAAGAAGAAGATTGTCTGTAAGTGCAACCATTTCCGGCCAGTCTTTGATGTTTGGTCCAAACTGGATTTCTGTATCAGGATCTGCTATTCCGTGTGAGTCAAATACTCTGTTTTCATAAATACTCTTGTCAAAATGATACTTACGTCCCTTAAACTCAACATCAACATCTGTAGCTGCTGTAAGATAACCCTTGTTAGCTGCTGTTGCTGCAATAGATCTGGCATCCATAAGTGCAACTGAAGAAATCTGTCCATTCTGTAACTTACTTCCTTCTCTGTTAGGGAAGTTACGTGTTGAATGTCTGATACTGAAGGCATTGTTAGCCGGTGTATCACCTGCACCGAAACAAGGTCCACAGAATGCTGTCTTCATAACACCGCCGGCAGCCATAATATCTGCTGCGCATCCGTTTTTGATTAATTCCATATATACTGGCATAGAAGCAGGATATACACTAAGTGTAAATTCGTCAGCTCCAATGCTATGTCCCTTTAATATATCTGCTGCTGCACAAATGTTTTCAAATCCACCACCTGCACAACCTGCAATGATTCCCTGGTCAACATAAAGTTTTCCATCACGAATCTTGTTTGTAAGTTTATAATCAACCTGTCCATCTAATGAAACTAAAGCTTTCTTTTCAACATCGTGGAGAATATCTTCCAAGTTAGCATTTAATTCTTCAATAGTATATGTGTTACTTGGATGGAATGGCATTGCAATCATAGGTTTAATCTTAGATAAATCAACATAAACAATTCCATCATAGTATGTAACTTCGCCAGGATTTAATTCTTTATACTCATCTACTCTTCCATGGATGTCATAGAATTCCTTAATCTTCTCATCTGTACGCCAAATAGATGAAAGACAAGTTGTTTCTGTTGTCATAACGTCAACACCGATTCTGAAATCTGCGCTTAAGTTAGAAACACCAGGTCCTACAAATTCCATAACTTTATTCTTAACATAACCCTTGTCAAATACTTCTCCGATAATTGCAAGTGCAACGTCCTGAGGTCCTACACCCTTAGCAGGTTCTCCTGTCATGTAGATACCGATTACTTCAGGCATATTAATGTCATATGTCTGTGAAAGTAACTGCTTAACCAATTCAGGTCCGCCTTCACCCATAGCCATAGTACCAAGAGCACCATAACGTGTATGTGAATCAGAACCAAGAATCATCTTTCCGCCACCTGCTAACATCTCTCTGGCAAACTGATGAATAACTGCCTGGTGAGGTGGTACATAAATTCCGCCATATTTCTTAGCACATGTAAGTCCAAACATATGGTCATCCTCGTTAATTGTTCCACCAACAGCACATAAACTGTTATGACAGTTTGTAAGCACATAAGGAATTGGGAATTTCTCTAATCCTGAAGCTCTTGCTGTCTGAATGATTCCAACAAATGTAATATCATGGGATGTAAGCTTATCAAACTTAATCTGAAGCTTGTCCATGTTGCCTGATGTGTTGTGCTCGTTCAAAATACCATATGCCATAGTATTCTTTGCAGCATCTTCTTTTGTAAGGTATTTATCCCCTAACTTGTTCTTTAGTAATTCTTCTGAGCCTGCACCTGTTTCTACAACTTCTGTGCCACCAATAAGGTATGCTCCGCCTTTACTTAATGTTATCATTTTTGCCTCCTATGTTTTCGTAACTTATCAGGTTAAATGCGTACCCTTCGGGGTTATATTCCATTTCATACTGATAACTACTAGTATACATTTTTTTGCCCTTCAAATCAAGTAATACACCCATACAATAAGTCGACAATCCGGCTGGTTTGTCTGATTTTTGGTCTTTCGCATTTATTGAACATTGTTATAGACCTTTAGGGGAAGATGATAGTGATGAGGGCAAAAAATAAGCTGTGCTTTAATGTTGAGTTAAAGCACAGCCTGTTTTATTATTAAGTTGTTTATTTTTTAATCAATAAAATCTGACCAATTATTTATTCCGTTTACATTAATTACATCTGTTAATCCAGATCCAGGCTTTTCACCACCGAGATCACTACTTGTAGTTATTACATCATTTGTGTCAAATTCTATTATATCCATCTCTGGGCTTATATATCTTCTTTCCATTATTCTGGTATCTCCTCTCCATTAATGTACTTGTTAATGATGTCCTTCTGTTCAGGACTATAACCACTAAATTTATCGCTAGCCTGTACCTTCTCAGCAACGTACTTAATTGACTTAGCATTGTTTTCAGTAACTTCTGCATAAACAGTCTTTGAATCACCATTTGAATAATTAATAGTTGCATATCCTACAGCGATAAATTTTCTACCATAGTTTTCTTTCTTGATTTTGATAATTGAACCACAGAACTTTCCTGTCTCTGTCTTTGTTCCATCATTAAACCATCCATCATTTGCAATGTCGAGGAAAGTATACTTACTATCCTTTGTAAGTTTGTTTCCATTCTTTTCGTAAAAACCTAATGTTGTAATAAGTGTACCTGTTGTTATTGTTTTTGAATTTAAGATTTCATCTGCAGCAATTCCATTTCCTGATTTAACAGTTGTCTGGAATCTTAAACCTGTTGGAGCTGCTAATCTAATACTTGCTCCCTTTGTCATTGTTACACTTAATTTAATGCTCTTTAAAGTCATATTTTCATTTACTGTGAGTTTTGTTCCTGGAGCATAAGCTACTTTCTTAGTAACATCGTAGTAACCCTGACCTTCAGCCGGTACAGTAATTGTTGCACCTTCTTCGTACTGTTCTTCTGTTCCATCAATTGAAACTGTGTATTTTGTTGCTTCAGGTGCTTCAAGAACCTCAACTCCTGTTTGAACACCATCAGGAACTTCATTGTATGTTGTAAGTTTCTTAGATTCAAAAACCATAGTTGTTGCATCTGCTGCTGAACCTAAATAAATATCAAAGTTACCATTGTTTGTACTCTGAGTAGCTTCAAATACATATGTAATCTTTACCTTATTTCCAGCTGCAATACTTGCCTCATATCCTTGATTTGCATCTACGAAATCCCAAATATTAACTCTCTGGAAAACCATTTTAATTCTCTTTGCTGCTGTTGATGATACAACAACTTCTGCAACGTACTTCTTTCCCTTAACATATTTTACAGGTGCATTGTTATATTCCTTCTGCCAATAATCTCCATCCTTATAGGCTGGAACTTCTTTAGTTTGGTTTGATTCATTAACTAAAACTTCTCCATCTTTGTATTCTTCCTCTTTTGCTACTTTAAAATAAATTGTAATCGACTCTTTACCATAGTGATCTGTTACCACTAATGTATGATAACCACTGGTCAAATCACTTGCCTTTACTCTGCAAAAAGCTCCCTCTTCAACATCTTTAGACACTCCGTCAAATGTTACAGATTTAAACTTAGCTGCTAATGAAAATGCGATATAATAATTATCACCTTCCAATTGTGGCTTTAATGGCACTTTGTCGGCCTTTCCATCAGCTATATAATATGATACTGTTTCTGAGTTTAAAGCCAATGTCCATTTTGAATCTTCAATAGTTGATGGGTCAAAAGGCTCTGTAGATGAACCTGTTGTTGTTTCTTCCTCTTTTCCCGGAACTTTAACGTCAATCGTTGTAATATCTGATTCTCCTGCTGCATTAACTGCACTTACACCAAATTTATATGTCTTTCCTGCTTCAAGCCCTAACTCTTCAATAGTAACTATACCACCGTTGGTAATATCTTTTTTATATGTTCCATCTAAATAAAAATTGTAGCTTGTAGCTCCTGTTACTGGTGCAAATGCTATTGTATAATTTGTCTTTAAATCATTAATGTTTGCCACAAGACCTTCTGGTGCTGAAGGTTTCTGCAATTCTGTTGTTCCCTCAACTTTCTCTATCTTTAATGTTACTGTCGCAGATATTTCCTTTGCTTCTGCTGATTCTGAAGCTACCGTTGTTGCATTAATTACAATATCATAACTTCCTACTCCTAAGCTAGTTACTTCTGACAATGGAATATTCATTTCTTTAGCACTTTTTCCATTAACTGTTAACTTAGTTTCTCCTATTGATGCAGTAATAGTATTTGAATCTACATCAATTCCCCATGCAAAATGAATCCTAGCATTATCAAAAATTCCCTGACAAGCAAACCCTGTCCATTCTCCACTATCTTTTACTGTTGCTGAATATTGTTTTCCATCAACTGTTGCTGATGGATCTGCCTTTACCTCCCTAGGATTGTACACCGTAATTGATGTTACAATCATCGCAATAGTACATATTATTGCGAGTATTCCTTGTTTCCTTTTCGAAATATTCATGTTTTTTCTCCTTTCATCCAAGATCTTGTCGAATCCCTTCGATTATTTATCCCTTATCAGACAATTCTACCAAATTAAAATGTTTTTTTCAACTACCCATAGGTTATGTTGTACACTTTTTTTTTATTTTTCATAACCCTACCTGTTCTTTATGCATTTACCCTGTATTTTTTGCACATTTTGTCTGCTTCTTTTTGTGCATTTTATACAATTATTTGGTGTTATAATGTTTTTGCTATAAAACCGTTTTTATTCTTCTTGTGATTTTGCACAATTTCATCATATTTTCTCTGTTATATGCCAAACATTAAGGTTCCCCTCTAAAGGAGTAAAGAAAAGGCCCACTGGAACAATATCTCCAGCAGACCTTTTTCAATTGTTATATGCTATGCTTTGACTAGCCAATCATAATAGACTGTTTGCTTTTTACATTTATTTATTTTTCTTAGGAATCTTCTTAAACTGAATATATTTAACTTTGATTCCTGCTAATACTTCTTCAAGTTTTAAGTTGTATACACCCTTGTCAAGTTTAACCTTGCAAAGCTTCTGTGTAATCCAGTTGCCGTCTGTTCCGTTAGTCTGGATTACTACCATTGTTGTGCCGTTGGCATTAACGTTTACTGTTGACTGTGATAAGTTGGACTTATCAAATGAGATGTTAACAATAATTGTGTATTCCCCTTCGTCCTCAACTTCCAATGTTGCTTCTGCTCCGCTATTGAACATTACCTTATTGTCTTTTTCAATGTTAAATACTTCGTACTTGGCCTGATCATTTGGAACTGAATCGTAATGTTTTGCAACGTCTGTGTCAACTAATTCTCTTTCAATAACAGGTGCTGAAAGAATGAAGTTGCAGATGTTGATTGCAGCTCGCTGAAGTTCTCCGATTGTAAGTCTTCCCTCTTTAATTGATTCCTCTGTGTTGTCGTTATTTGAGTTAACTTCTGCTCCGTTATTGTTTACAACCATGTATACGTCGTTCTGTGAGCGAACCATATCTCTTGTATCCTGATTTGATTCTTCGCCACCTTCTACAACGTCGTTCATCTTGGCCCACCAGTCAGTCATTACGATACCATCGTATCCCCATTCATTTCTAAGGATTGTTGTACAAAGGTCGTAGTTTGAAGCTGCCCAGTGTCCGTTAATAGGATTATAAGCTGTCATTAATGTTTTAACTGTGCCGGCTTTTACTGCCATTTCAAACGATTTGAGATAAATCTGTCTGATTGCTCTTTCTGAGCAAACTGCGTCAATCTTAAATCTATGTGATTCCTGACCATTTAATGCGAAATGCTTAATTGTTCCCCAAGCACCACCGTCTTTAATACCGCCTGTTGATGCAACCGACATTGTTCCTGAAAGGTATGGATCTTCTGAATAGTATTCAAAGTTACGTCCATTTAAAGGATGTCTGTGAATGTTTACTCCGGGTCCAAGTAATGTATCTACCTGATTTCCGTATAATTCCTGACCTTCCATTGTGTAAAGTTCTCTTACAAGCTTAGGATTCCATGATGCTGAAAGTGCTGTTCCAATAGGAAGCTGTGTAGCTTTTCCTTCCATTCTAAGTCCACTAGGGCCGTCAGCACAACATGCTGCAGGGATTCCGTAAGCAAACAATGTATCACTTAATCCACCAAAAGCTGAAGCTGTTCCTTTTGTAACTCTAGGGTTACTCATTCCTTCACCTCTTACAATCTGTGCCAATTCTGCAACTGTAAGCTGTGCAACGAACTCTTCAATAGTGTTTTTACCTGCTTTTACATCCTGTAATGTAATTCCTACATCGCCTGTAATTTTCATGTCTTTTGGAAGATTGTCTTCAATTCTCTTAGCCATATCAACTGTAGGCTTTTGTGATGGTACATATGTAATTTCGTATGTTCCGTCTTCTCTTCTCTTGCCCGGCTTTATTAATGTAAGATTTTCATCGTTAGGGCAAGCAGCTTCTGAAAGCTGTTCTGTTACTTTAAGTTCTTCAATTTTATATGTATAAGCTAGTTTATTATTTTTTACGCTGTTACCTACATAGAAGTTGTAGTCTCCTGCTTCTAATACGTAGCATGACTTGTTGCCTGTAACGCCTGAGTCATCATATGATGCAATTCCGTTAATATTGAAAGCAATCTTTAATGTCTGGCTCTGACCCGGTGCAAGATTTTCTGTTTTCTCATATGCACAAAGCTGTCTTGCAGGCTGTCCCAAAGCTCCCTGTGGTGCTTCGTAATATACCTGAACAACTTCTTTTCCTGAGAACTTGTCACCTGTGTTAGTTACCTTAACTTCTAATGTGATTTTTTCATCATCTGCATCTGCTGATACTGTTTCGATATCAAATGTTGTATATGAAAGTCCGAAACCAAATTCAAATTGAACTTTTTCAGGTGCAAATGTTTCAAAATAACGATATCCTACATAAATGTCTTCTTTGTAAAGATTTGTAAGTTCGTTGCCAAAGTTGTCATTAGCAGGATAGTCTTCAATATCATAAGCTACTGTGTCAGGTAATTTACCGCTTGGTGTAGCCTTGCCTGAAAGTGCTTCAGCTACTGCGTTTCCACCTTCCATACCGCCCTGCCATACAATAATTACTGATTTGATGTGTCCCTTAAACTGTTCTTCATCAATCCACTTAAGGTCGATAATATTTGAAACGTTAAGAACTACACAAACATCTTCGAAAGCTTCTGTTATGTTCTTAAGGTTTTCTTTTTCTTCATCTGTAAGAAGATAGCTTCCCACCCAGTTGGCGTTGTCCTTATCTTCTCCTGCTGTACGTCCGATAATGTATACAGCCTTGTTAGTTGATTCTGCCTGTTTCTTTGCATAATCTGCTGTGATTTCCATATCTTTCTGGAACCATGGCTCGCATGCCCAGCCACCGCCACCGTTATCAAATGGATGGTCTTTTAACCATTCCTTATAGTCTTCAACTATAGTCTTGTTAAAGTTAAGGTTGCTGTTTTCAAATCCGTCCAAAATATTTGTTGCATATTCAACGTTTACAGCTCCTCCTGAACCTGTTCCGCTTCTGTAGTACTCAATCATTGGTCTTCCAAAAACTGAAACCTTATCCTGTTCTGTTAATGGGAGTGTGTTGTTTTCATTCTTTAATAATACTATTCCCTCGACGGCCGCTTCGCGACTTTTGTCAGCAAACCCCTCAACAGGTACCCCCCTTAAATTGTTGTCCATTGGTTTCTCCTCCTCTTATTCTCATATAGCCTATATTTTTTCATTTTTCATGTTTTATACTAAAAATCACTATATCATATAATTTTTGCAATTGCTAGATTTTATGGGAGAAAAAACGTTTTTATTAAGGACGTTTTTGCCCCCCTTTTGTGCAATTTTTTTAGGCTTTTTGCCCCATAAAAAAGCACATCTTTGCTTGTAAAAATTTTTTTGGTTGATTTTTTTTATGTATTTTTACTATTTATTTATTGCTATTTTTGTTAATTTTGTTTTTTGTGCTTTATTGCTTTAAAGCGTTATATGTTGTAAAATTATATTACTATACTTGAACGACAGAAAGGAATGAAACAATGGGAAAATATTTTCAGGAAGAAATTGAAACTGCCTCTCGTGAAAAGATTGAGCAGATTCAAACAGACGGACTTTTAGATGTAGTAAAAAGAGTATACGAGAATGTACCTTTTTACAGAAAAAAAATGGTGGAAAAAGGTGTAACACCTGACGATATAAAATCTTTAAAAGATATTTCTAAGTTACCTTTTTTAACGAAAGACGATTTAAGAGATGCTTATCCATACGGCTTATTAGCAGTACCTCTTAAAAATTGTGTACGTATTCACTCAACTTCAGGTACAACAGGTAAGCGTGTAGTAGATTTTTATACTAAGAAAGATATTGATATGTGGGAAGATGGATGTGCCAGAGCCCTTGTGGCTGCCGGTGGAACAGATGAAGATGTAGTTCACGTAGCTTATGGATATGGTCTTTTCACAGGTGGCTTCGGATTAAACGGTGGTTCACAGAAAGTTGGTTCTTTAACACTTCCTATGTCATCAGGTAACACTGACAGACAGCTTCAGTTTATGACTGATTTGGGTTCAACTATTCTTTGTTGTACACCTAGTTACGCTTCTTATTTGGCCGAATCTATTGAAGAACGGGGAATTAAGGACCAGATTAAATTAAAAGCCGGTATTTTTGGTGCAGAGGCTTGGTCAGAAGATATGAGAGCTGATATTGAAAACAGGCTTGGTATTAAGGCTTATGATATTTATGGACTTACTGAAATTGAAGGTCCGGGTGTTGCTTTTGAATGCGAGGAACAGAATGGTATGCATATTTGCGAAGACTATTTTATTCCGGAAATTGTTGATCCTGACACATTTGAACCTGTTCCTGACGGACAGATTGGTGAATTAGTATTTACAAGTTTTGCTAAAGAAGCATTTCCACTTATCAGATACCGTACAAAAGACATTACTTATATTACAAGAGAGAAGTGTAAATGCGGACGTACTCACGCACGTATTCACAGACTTATGGGACGTTCAGATGACATGCTTATTATTAAAGGTGTTAATGTTTATCCTTCACAGGTTGAAGAAGTTCTTATTAAACATGGTATGCCTGCTAACTATCAGCTTATTGTTGACCGTGTAAACAATAGCGATACTATGGAAGTTCTCGTTGAAATGACACCTGAAATGTTCTCTGATACAGTTAGCTCAATTGAATCCAAGGAGAAAGAAATTGTTGCTGCTCTTAAGAGCATGCTTGGCATTTATGCTAAAGTTAAATTGGTTGAACCAAAGTCAATTACACGTTCAGAAGGAAAAGCTGTCCGTGTTATAGATAAACGTAAAATTTAAGGAGGTTTTTATATGTATATTCATCAGATTTCAGTGTTCATTGAAAACAAACCGGGTAATATTGCAAACTTTACCAATTTTCTTGCCGAACACAAAATAGATATGCGTGCATTCCAGATTGCCGATTCAAGCGATTTCGGAATTATTCGTATTATTGTAGACGATCCTTTTAATACTCTTACTCTGTTAAGAGACAACGATTGGATTTGTAACCTTACACACGTTATTGGCGTTAAGCTTCCGGATGAGCCGGGCTCAATGGCTAAGGCAATGAACGTTATTGCTTCTAACGGCTACAGCGTTGATTACGTTTACGCCTTTCTTGCAAGAGGCACAGATGATGCCCTTATGGTATTCCGTGTCAAGGACGAGGATACAGACAAAGTTGCCGCATTGCTGGTAAGGAGTGGAATGAAAACAGTGGACCAGGAAGACTTGACTAAGATGTAGGAATGGAAACACTTAGAAGAATGAAAATTAGCAAGTTTGTTGTTAAATTTATTTCACTAAAAGAGACACTAGCATAAAAAAAGGGCTCTCCCACTACTGGGAAATATCTTTGTCCGCACTTACTTTTCAGTAATTATCCAGAAATATGCCCGCACTTCTTATAGACATTCTCTTTATCACCTATCATATACTTTTTGGGTATGGGGGAATGATGAAGAGAATGTCTATAAGCACGCGGCTGTCGCAGCATGCGACAGCCGCTACAAATAAAAAAGAAGAGCCATCTTTTCATGCAAGCATGAAGATGGCTCTTCTTTTTTATTTGTAGTGCAGGCACACGTTGCTTGTGTGCTTCGCGATTATTCTACTGTGTATGGCATTAATGCGATATTTCTAGCTCTCTTGATAGCTGTTGTAAGAGCTCTCTGATGTCTAGCACAGTTTCCTGTGATTCTTCTAGGAAGAATTTTTCCTCTTTCAGATACGTATCTCTTTAATGTAGCTACATCTTTATAATCGATTGCCTTGTTTTCGTTAGCACAAAATGCACAAACTTTTTTTCTTCTACGACCGCCTCTTCTTCTCATTGGAGAATCTGGTCTTTCACTCTTATTATATGGCATAACTTGACCTCCTATTTTCGTTAATGAGATTCTATTCGAATCTGTTAAAAGTTAAATGGTAAACCTGAATCATCTACACTGTCAGGAATGTTCATAAAACCGTCTCCTGCAGGTGCTGTTGGCTGTGATGCAACCGGCTGCTGTGGCTGATAGTTATTATTGCTATCTGCTGTAGCTTTGCTTTCTGCAAATTCCTGGTTTTCAACAACTACTTCTGTTGTGTAAACTGTCTTACCATCTTTGTCCTGATAACTGCCTGTCTGAATACGACCTTCGGCAACTATCTTAGTTCCCTGATGGAAATATTTTTCAGCAAATTCACCGCTTCTACCAAATGCTACACATCTGATAAAGTCAGCGCTCTGATCTCCATCTCTCTTAAATCTACGATCTACTGCTAATGTGTATCTCGCAATAGCCAACTGATTATCTCCTGATGTTGAATATCTAACTTCAGGGTCACGAGTCAAACGACCCATAAGAATAACTTTATTCATATTATACCTCTCTAATGTATCAAACTATGCTTCTACTGCAACAGTCATAAATCTGATAACATTTTCCATAATACGAAGCTGGCTTTCTAACTCGCTAGGAAAATCTGTGTTTTCAGTGTCAATATCGATGAAGTAATAGAATGCTTCTGACATCTTCTGGATTTCGTAAGCTAATTTCTTCTTACCAGCTTCTTCGATCTTTGTAATTGTACCACCGAACTTTTCGATAAGTGCTTTTACCTTTTCTACTTCAGCTGTTCTTCCTTCATCATCAAGTTTTGCACTAACAACAACTGTTAATTCATATTTGTTCATGCTTCTACCTCCTTTTGGTCTCTGGCCTTTTCGTTTGAAAAAGCAAGGATCATAACGAATACTCGTTATGCGTAATTAATATATATCACGAATTACTATAATATCAAAAAAAGTCCCTGTGTTCAAGGACTTTTTTTTCATTTTGTGAATTTTTTTCCGAAATCTTTTGGTTTTAAACAAAGCTTTCGTTTTTTTATTTACTGCAAAATCTTCTTTACGCTTTTTTCGAAAGTTTTTCTTGGAACCATTACTATACGACCGCAGCCTTTACATTTCAACTTAAAATCTGCACCCGTTCTTATAATTTCCCATTCATTAGTTCCACAAGGATGCCCTTTTTTTAATGTTACTACTGTTCCAATATTATATTCCATTAGTCTACCACTCTTCCTATTCCAACTATATGCGAAATATTATTGTAGTTAATAGTCTGTCCACCTTTTTCTACCACTTTGCCTGCACCTGCATACATAGATACATGATAGATATTTAAAGTTCTTCCCGGTGTGCTGTATTTTACTGCCGCATTGTAATCTCCGTAAAAAATTAAATCACCCGGTTTCATATCATCTATGTCAATAAAACCATAATATACTATTTGATTTTTTTCTTTTAAATAATCAAACAGGCTTGCTGCTGTCTTTGCATAAGAACCACTTCCAAGTTTCTTGTTGTAGTGCTTGTATGATTTATAGCCTTTCCAAACCAAAGCTGAACAATCATAGTATCCTTTTCTCATTCTTTTTGGCTGACTATATTTCCAATGATTAACTATGTACATAGCCCTATTTACAATCTTGTACATACCTTTTGCATATACTTCGATTCTATAAGACTTGTGAATATTTCCGATTTTTACATCAACATATGTAACTCCTGAATTTACACCTTTAACGATACCATCGCTTGAAACTGTGGCAACGCTTTCATTTCTGCTTGTAAATTCAGGAACTGTACCTGTGTCACCCAAAATAGGAAACTGTACTTTTTCACCTTTTTTTATAACTGCCTTTAAATTATTAACTGTTGGATTAACAACTGTATACCTTATGTTGAATACTTTTCCATCTACATTTGCTGTAATTGTACCCGTTCCCGGTTTTGTGCCTAAAACTGCCGCTTTCTTTTCATAAGTTGTTAAAGTGGCACATTTTTTGTTTGAATTAGTCCAAGTAATAGTACTATGTTCTCCTAAACCTTTAAAAGAAATATACTGCTGTCTTTCATTGCCTAATGCTGTTCCATAAACAATTAACTTCTGAACTTCCGTTTCAGGGTTTGAAACATAAATTGTATTTGTATATGTAACAACATTTTTGTTTTTGTATGTAACCTTTGCTGTAATGTTAACTTTGCCTTCATTTACTGCTTTCAAAGTAGCTTTAAGCTTGCTTCCACTTACTGCTGAAAGTTTTGAAACAACATCGCTATTCCCAACACTCCACTTGCATGACTTAACATTACTTTCGTCTATTCCATCTACCATAACAGTAAAATTCTGACCTTTTGCCTGGCTTACAAAACCGTTAACCTTTGTTCCGTCAGCGTTAACTTTCTTAATACTGATTCCGTTAGAATCATACAATCTGTTATTTACATCACTTGACAAAACATTTATTGTACATTTGCTATATCCCTGTGAGGATTTCGCTGTTATTTCCGCTTTTCCCGGATTTAATGCTTCAACAGTACCCTCTTTATTGACTTTTGCTATTGAGTCATTTGAAGACATATATGAAATTTTATTAACTGACTTTGCTACAACCGTACCTGTCTGGCCTTCAGTTAATGTTGTAGGATATTTTGTTATAACAACATTCTTAGAAGTATCAGGAACTGTAACCTTGCAAGTCATTTTTCTTGATTTACAAGTTGCAGTAATTGTTGCAGCTCCATAATTTACAGCTCTAATTCTACCTTTTTTTGAAACAGTAACTGCAAATTTATTAGATGTTCTCCATTTAACTTTCGTTCTCGCTGAAACATTTTTAACTTTTATTTTTTTTCTTTTGCCCTTTTCTAATGTTACTATACTTTTAGAAATCGTAGGTGTTGCTCCATAAGCCAATTCACTTTTTAATTGAAGTCCTGAAATAATAGCTGTCATCACGATTATTATTCCAATTGTTCTCTTTAAAAATTTCATCTTTTCCTTCTTTCATTCTTTATCTGTCACATTATTTTGCTGTTTTAAAGTTCTTCTTTCTCCATTTTCCGTAAGTTGTACCGTTTGAAGTCTTTACATAACCTCTAACTCTTACGTAATATTTTTTATTTGCCTTTAACTTTTTAAATTTATAGCTAATTTTCTTAGTTGTCTTTGTTACTGCCTTCTTGAATTTTGAAGATCTAGACAACTGAAGCTGATATCCTGATACTTTTGCAATCTTTTTATAAATTACCTTGGCACTCTTCTTAGTTTTTACGATCTTTGTTATCCTTGTATTCCCAACGCTAACTTTCTGTGCTGTAGGTTTCTGAGTTTTTGTTACCTTTGCAGTTGTAGTTGGTGTTGGTGCAACTGTAGTTGTTTTTGCTGTTGTTGTAGTTGTTTCTACTGCTGCTGATGTTGTTGTCTCTACTACTGCAGGTGTAGTTGTTTCTACTGCCACTGGTGTAGTTGTTTCTACTGCTGCCGGTGTGGTTGTCTCTGCTGTTGCAGGTGTAGTTGTTTCTGCCGCTGTAGGTGTAGTTGTTTCTGCCACTGCCGATGTAGTTGTCTCAGTTTCTTTAACAATTTTAATCTGTCCGTCTGCTATTTCAATATTTAACTGATCCTTTACAACATCCTGACCTTCTGTATTCACCAATCCATAAGAAATTGTATATCTACCTTCCTTATCAAAAACGACTCTAATAGTTCTGTCTAAATCATTACCTGCAATAGTCATTTCCTTATTAAATCCGCTAATGTCGTACCACTCTCCGCCATCTTTGTATTCAATAGATGATACCTGATTGTCGCCTGTTACTGAAACAGTTCTTACAACCTGCTTTCCAACAATGCCTGATGCCCAGAACTCTAGCTTAAATTCCTTAGCTGTTCCTAATGTGTATGCACCTTCTACGCCATCTTTCTTTACATAAATAGCTGCGCCAAAATTGTCGTCGCCTGTATTATCACCACCGTCTGCCCATGCAGGTATAATCATAACCACAAGCATTGCCATAATTGTCACAATACTTATTAACTTCTTGTTCATTAAATATCTCCTTCCGAACTTCTCTGTTTTTTCGCACGTTACTTTGATTATAACATATTCCTGAAGATATATTACATATTTATTACAAATTTTTCGATATTTTTTTGTTTTTACATTTTATCCCCATGCAGCCGAAAAATGTGCGAAAAAAAATCTCAGGAACATTCCTGAGATTTTTGAGAGGCGAGTACCAGATTTGAACTGGTGATAGCGGTGTTGCAGACCGATGCCTTACCACTTGGCTAACTCGCCATATATATAGAACTCTTACATTATAGCAAGGGTTCTTTTTATCGTCAAGACTCATCTTTTCAGATAAGCTGACGGAAGTGACTCCAAGGGGATTTGAACCCCTGTTACCGCCGTGAAAGGGCGGTGTCTTAACCGCTTGACCATGGAGCCATAAGTGGATTGTTTAATCCACTTGCTAAACAGCTTTTATAATGTATCAAATACCTTTTGTTTTGTCAATAACTTTTTTAAACTTTTTTCAAAAAATTTTAAGCACCTTATTTTAGCCATAAAACTCTTTAATTATTATTGTTATCTAAAACAAGCTATTTACTATATTTTGTATTAAGTTGTTATCATAAATCATGCTTAACACTCCGTTGTCTGCTATTGCCTTGCAAACTGTCTGTCCCCAGGATGTTGAGCTGAAGATCGTAACTACCATACACAATAACCATATGATTAATATTGCCTGTGCAAAACCGATTAATGCTCCACCTGCCATATTAAATGTATGAATAACCGGAAGTTTTGTTACTATGTTTAACACTTCCACTAATGTTTTCATTAATATAGATATAACCATAAATAGCAAAATATATACCACTGCGTTTAAAACAACATCTGTTAAATATGCCACAACATATTCCTTAAATGTATTTACTGCCAATGAATCGTAACTGCTTTGATTATTATTTTTCGTTAATGATTCTTTTAGTCCATTAGGTAATGGAAGTTCATTAATGATTTTCTCTTGATTATTGATTCCTGTTTCCGTCATGTTTTCTGTAGATGTTGCTATATGTTCACTTACATAGCTTTGTATATTTTGGTTTATTGAGTCATAAACCGGTGTATTTTTTATTACCTCTTTTGCAACAGGTGTTAAAATATTCACCAGTATAAGTGCTATAAAAATCGAGCCGAAAGAAAATGCCGTCTTTACAAGTCCTCTCTTCATTCCTATAGCAATCATTACCACAACAAAAACCGTTACCCCTGTCAGTATTATATTGCCCATTTCATTCCTCCGTTATTTCAATCGAATCTTCTGTATTTTTGAGTTAGTCATTAACAAATAAGTTTTGGAATCGTCATATGGCATTAACCCATAAATCTGTCCCTTAAAATTAGTCTGAAATTTTTTCACACCTTTTATTGATAATATTTCGCATCGCATATCACTATACATTAAAATATTATCTCCGGCAAATGTAACATTTTCAAAATCCATATCCACTGTAGAATTTAATATCTGGGATCCACTTGAATTGTATACTTCAATTCTGTAAGGTCTGTCCGTGCTGGCATTTTTAAATACCAATCCTACATATTTGTCATTATAAAATACTTTCTGTATTTCTTCTTTTATTTTTATATCCTTTTTGGTAATATCCTTGTTACCCACCTTATATATAGAAACTATATCTTCGCCTATTGCCACTACCTGACTGTTTGATACATAACTGATTGTAGGAACAATTGTCTCACCATATCCGCTAAACTCTTTCACCATTCGGTTTTCTATGTTTTTCCCTGAATTAGAAAAATCATAAAACTGTATCTTATTTTCAAAAGAGCCATTTTTCACGGTAAGGTACGAAACTGCCATTCTTTCCCCATCATCTGACATTGAGAAATTAATCGGATATCCATTTTCATCAATAATAGACTTGTGAGATACCAACTGTTTTCCCTCTTTATCGTACACCTCAATATAGTTAGATGTTTTGTCCTCAAGCAACGCAGCAACAACTCCCTGCTTTGCCACCTCTAATTTCACAATAGGATAGCTTACGGAAACCTGTCCCTGACGACCTTTATCGTTGTATATGAAAATATCATTGGTATTCTTATCCGCTATCGCCACATAGTCGTCACATACATCAATAATAGGTTGCTTCATTTCATATGCTTCTTCCCAAACAGTTTCTTTGTCCTTAATATAGGCTATTCCATCATAGCTGTACTTAATAACATAGTCACCAAAAGGAATATATTTACTGCTCGCTCCACCTTTAATATTAGTGGATTCAATTACCTTGTAGGTGTTGTATTTGTGATATTTTTTGTAAAAGAACAACGCTCCAACAATAATCAAAATCACAGCTACTATTATTCCAAGCTTTGCAGCCCTTTTCTCAAGCACCTTTTTGGTATTTTTCATATATGTAGAATTTTGACCTTCTTTTTTCAGTCTTCTGAATTTTCTAATGTATTTATTTGCCACGATTTCACTTCCTTTGTTAAATCTATTAAAGATTATACAATATCTGCTGAATAATGACACCATTTTTTTGTTAAGGCAATAATATTTTTTGTCCTTCCTTGATTGTGTAATCATCGTCAATGTTATTTCTGTCTTTTATTTCATCTACCATTTCACTTGTTCCATAATAACTCATACTAATATCATACAATGTCTGTCCCGGTTTAACTGTATGGTATTGTCCTGAATAAGCACTAGAAATACTTTTTGTTTTATTATTTTCCGTTTCACTACCTGAAGGCTTATTACTTTTAGTATTATTACTATCATTTGTAGTATTGGTAATACTGTTGTTACTGCTGTTATTATCCTGATTAGTTCCCGCTGTCTGTTTTGAAACAACCTCTCCGTTGTCATTGTTTTTCTGAGTAACATTGCTACCATTGGTAGCTCTTGCTTTCTTGCTTTCCAATCCTGCTACGGTTGTGGCACTCTGTTTTGTTGTTTCGGTGTATGCACTTAAAATTTTATTAACAGCCTGAGCCTCTCTTTCTCTACTAATTCCTGCCAAAGTACTTTTAATATTTTTTAATTCTCCATAATTATTAAGCATTACAACTGTTGATAATAATAAAGCTACAATTAAAAGACTACTTACACCATATGCAATCCTTCCCTGTCGTATCGGCTCTCCAGTTTCTTCCACTGTATTATTAGTACTTTTGCTATTTTTAAACCATTGACTCTTTTCTTTATTTTTCAAATCTTTTTTATTTAAATTATTATCCTGTTTACTTTCTTCTTTTGAAATTTTTATAGTTTTACCGTTTGCCTCCTCCGCTTTTAATTCTATGTTCTCCAATTTCTTCTTAGATGATTTCTTATCTTTTTTATCCTCGCCTCCTATCTTGTCATCCACGCTAATATTTTTTATTTCATTGTTAGCTATCCCACTGTTTGTTGCACTGTTTTTTAAGTTTTTAACATATTTTTTCATTTTCTCATTTTTCTCATAATAGATATAGTAGCCCTGCTGCTTTCCAAGACCTGACTGTTCATAGCTATAAAAGCCTTCTTCGTTTTCTGCCCTGTCTTTCACAAAACATACTTTGTCATTTCCGGCAAAGTTATCAAGATGAATCTTTCTTATTCCATTCATATCCTCACTTACCCTGTAAGGAACCGAAACATACCAGCCCACAATATTTAACTGTTCAAAAAACTGCTTTATATCTTTGTAAATTCCGGACCAGATATCATCATTAAAAATAATACTGTTTTCTATTACATCACGAACTTCCACCATTCCTTTTACAAAAATATAAACATTTCCTTTTGCCCTTTTTACATCTCCCAGTAATACCCCATATTTAACATTATCCTCACCTGAAGGGCTCTTCTTTAAATATGTCATTACATAATCTTCTATGTATATTTTCTTGTTTGAACTGTTATTTCCTATTTGATGAATATTTTTCGGAATCCTGACCTCATCCTGCTCTTCATGCTCCTCTCCACTATATACCACTTCTATCATGATACCTCTCCTTTCTTTGTTTTACGAAAGAGATAATACCATAGTGGTGCTGTATTAATTTGTCAAAAACTCTACCCTGTATGCATAAACTTTGTGACAATAAAAGTGCCGATTAAACACCGACACTTCTATTTTTACAAAAAAAAAATTATTATTCTACAATCTGACCTAAAACCTTACCAATCGCATCATTTATAATCAGGTCTGCCCTTGAATCCTTTGGCGTGGAACTCTTGTTTATAAGAACAAGCTTGTTTCCTCTATAATAATCTATAAGCCCTGCTGCCGGATAAACCGCAAGAGAAGTTCCTCCTATTATAAGTACATCTGCATTGGAAATGGCTTCGATAGACTTTCTTATTGTATTCTGATCAAGTCCTTCTTCATACAAAACCACATCAGGCTTAATAATTCCTCCACAGCTACACTTAGGTACTCCTTTCTGCGCCATTATATCTTTAAGTCCGTAAAACTTGCCACAGGATTCACAGTAGTTTCTATGAACAGAGCCATGAAGCTCATAAACAGTTTCACTTCCTGCTGCCTGATGCAAGCCATCAATATTCTGCGTAACTACAGCCTTTAGTTTTCCTTTCTTTTCTAATTTTGCCAAAGCTTTGTGGGCTGCATTCGGTTTTGCATCAGGAAATAACATTTTATTATGATAAAATCTATAAAACTCTTCCGGATTTCTTCTATAAAAAGTATGGCTTAAAATTGTTTCCGGTGGATAATCATATTCCTGATTGTATAATCCGTCCACACTTCTAAAATCCGGAACACCACTTTCTGTGGAAACTCCTGCTCCACCAAAAAATACAATATTGTCACTTCCATCAATAATCTCTTTTAACTTTTGAATTTTTTCGTCCATAACAGCCTCCTTAAGCACTTGATTACACGGACTATTCCGTAATTTACACTAAGACTATTATACCACTACGAACTTTATCACTCCACTATAAAGTCTATATCTGCTACAGTTATTTGATCTCCCACATTAATTTCTTTAGGTTTATGGGGTTCAAGTTTTTGCCCGTTAACGTAAGTTCCGTTAGTAGAATTAAGATCCTCAACATAATAGTTAGACATTTCTTCCGATAGTCTTAAATGAACCCTGCTTACTACAGGACTGTCCACTATATAATCGCTGCTTAACTTACTCTTTCCTAATATGCATGGATAACCCTTTGGTTCGATTTTCATGCTTCCCTGATTACTAATTTCTTTTAGGGTTATTCTATTTATTGCTCCTGATGATGTTAATAACATTGTAGCTTCTTCATAATCTCCGTCATAATTATCATCATAACCTTTCTCATAGTTGTCTCTGTAATTATCTGTCTCCTCGCCTATTGTTGCCATTTGATAATCTGAGTAATTGTACAGTGGTTCTTCTGTAGCCTGTCCTGAAATTTCTTTTAAACCACTCTCTTTTTTATTAATTTCCGAAGGATTTTCCAGTTCTGCTTCCAGTTCATCTTCATCCTCATATTTATTTTTCCCTTTTAATCTTTCCATTATTTTTTCAAAAAGACTTTTCTTTTTTTCTTCATATGGTTTTGTTACTACATTCTTTTCCGTATTAATAACAATATTCTCAACTCCTTTAACAAACTCTTCCCGGTCTTTCTTTTTATATGTACTTTCCTTTGCTTCTTTGTAGTTTTCAACAGCACAATTATACAAATCCTGCACAGTATAACTGTCGCTAATTGTAATCTGCTGTATTCCATAAGCCATAAGAACTGCAGGCTTATTGTTATGGTCAATACATTCTAATATGCTGTCAAAAATATTTCTCATATTCTGCTGCACATCTTCATACTCATTTGGGCAATAACAAAAACCATATTCTCCCGATTTCTTATTTATGTACACATAATTAATGTCAAACAAAAAATCATTTAAATCCATCAGGTATTCTTTTGTGCTTTTAGATAACTTTTTAATGTCCTTTATTAAATTATATAAGTCTTTTCCTGACATCTTTTTTCGCGAAAACATCGCTTTTACAGTAATGTACTCTGTTACGTTATAGTACAATTGTTTTTCTCCATCTATAACTCTAAGACCTATTGGGATTACATTTTCTATATTATTATTTTTAAGCATTTTAAATTTATAATCATTTTCATCAATTTCAATCCCTTTTATTATCATAAAATTTTTGTTTCCATCTTTTTTGTTAACAACTTCCATTAATTATCACTGTCCCCCTTTTGTACGTTATCTCTAATTGCCGAAGTAATTCCGAAAATTTTTCGACTCATTCTTTTTTCCACATTTATTTCATAACTGTTATTTCCCTTATTAATGAATTCTTCCATCCACTTAATATTGCTTATGGATGTATATTGTAGTGTTATCTTATACTGATTTGTGCTTTCACCGCACTTTGCACTTACTTTTGTAATAAACAATGGTATTGACTGAAACTTCTTTTCAACATTACTTTCAAAATCTTTAAATTCCATTTCTGCATATGCGCATCCGGCTCCATAGGCATAGCTTTTCATTTTTACAATATCGTGTAAAAACATAGAAAAATAAATTAACAGTAACACCATTAGCATTACAATAGGAAACACAATTGCTGTTTCAATAGTTATTTCTCCCTTTAGTTTATTGCCTTTCATTTTTCCCCCTTTATTGTGTAGATATAAATGTTACTAATGCTCCTGCCAACACAAAGGGCATAAAGGCAACGGTACTTTTAAATGTTGTTTTCTTTAGAATTATTGCCACTAGTGAGAAGATACTACATAGCAGAAAACTCCAAAAAATTATAACAAAGCATTTTTCTCCGCCTATAATCAAACCTATTGCAAGAAAAACAAGACTGTCACCGTATCCTATTTTCTCCCTTGTAACCACACTGATTATTAGAAATATCCCCCCAATAATTGCTCCCTCAATAAGGGATTTCCCACTTATATTCCTAAATATTGTATGCAACATAATTGCGGCCACTATATTTACAATACATAACCAACCACAAACATTTCTTTTCTTTATATCTGTAAATGTGCATATGCACAAAAAAATCATTATCCAAATCCAATACATTTTATCCCCCATTACAACTGCTGCATGGTTTTCTGTTATCCACTTCCTTAATATCAATTTCTATAATATTTCTTGTTATTCCACTACATTGGAGATTTGTGTGATATCTGTTTCCATCTGCTGTAATAAATACTGTTGTGGTATCACTTATTTTCTTATTTCCACAAAACTCACAAGGTGTGTATTTTTCTCCCTGTTCATTTCTTGCTTCACCAACCTTACCATACTCTGTTCCCGTAATATAAAGTATTAAATGACTACATTCTTTTGTGCTGTGATATACATTCCCATACTTAGTTATGTAAACCAGTTCATAATCTTTAGTCATATCCGTGCCTGTCCAGTCTTTAACCTTTGCTCTTTGAGTTATGGTTATGGTTTTACTTAAAACAGGTAACTTATAATCATATGTATAAACCATGTCAATATAATCATCTTTTATTAAATTACTTTCAGGCAAAGTGTCTTTCATTTCACTTATATTCTCTTTAAATTTGTCCTTATATTCTTTTAATTTTTCGCTATAATCGGTAATTTCATCTACTTGTTTTATGTAAAACATTTGCTTTGCCATATTTTCTGCCAAACGGTTCATTTTAATCTGTGTTGAAAGTTGCTTGTCAACAGCAGTTATGAAACCGGCTAGAAATACCACAACAAACATAAATAAAGTTAATGAAATTGTTGCCTCTATAGTAATTGCAGCTTTTGCTGTACATTTAATTATATTTTTTATCTTTGTATCTTTTATCTCCACATTTTTCCGTTCTCCTTCTTTTATTTTTATGAAAGGATGTTTTCTTTTCATCTTATTGGGTGCTTTTTATAAAAAGGGGTTATTAAAAAATAGCTTTTGTACTTGGAGAGAAACATCATCTTATTTTTTATTTGACCATAACATATTAGCTACGAAAACATCCTTTCCGTTATTGAAACATATCTTTAACCACATCTATGTTTCATTCCTACTTCACTGAATACTTTACAACACATACATACTCTCCATAGGCTTAAATTCCTGACTAACGAATCAGTACATCCTTTTATTTTCTATCCTTTTAAATTTGATAATCTTTTTTCTATTCTTGTAATCATAGTTTCATTCTTTATAATATTTGCAGTTTTTCTACACGCTACTCCTGTTCTTGCATTAAAGTTTAAGCTGTTCTGACTTTTTAATCTTTGATTTTCTAATTTGGAATTAGCTAATTTTTGTTCCTTATATTTACGAATTAATGCCTTTTCCAATCTTCTTTTTCTTTTCTTTAGTATTTCTATTTTTCTAATTTGTTTTAAATTATTTTCATCAGTTAGTTGTTTTGTCATAATACTTATCTCCTAATAAGAATCATAATAAGCCATACTATATTTATAGGCATTATTTTCCTCTGTCAGATTGTTTACTACTATTGGAATAGCAGTAAACAATGGTGCAGTTTCATAAGTAGCTTTCAGCTTAAAACCCGTCAGACTTTTACTCATTAAGAATTCACTGTTATACCTTTTCTGTATATTTATCTGTATCAAATCCATTATTCTATATAGACTGTCCCCTGTATTCTGTACTGCAATTAGTATTTGGCAATACTCTTTGTAACTTAGTCCTTTTGAATCTTCTTTTTTGCTACCATTTGTTACGTTGCCTATGGAAGTTCTCCAGCCTCCATTTGATTTTGTCAAAGCAACCTTACCTCCCGATAACAATATTTTCATGTCATTAACTGCCTCCGCCATTGACCATGCACTAATTAGCACTCCCTTTGCCACCGACTCCAGGAAAGGTAAGCCTGTTACAATTGCCACAGATGCTGCTATTGCTGACACCTGTTCCATTTTTTCTTTGTCAGTAATAAGATAAGCCATATTTATCCCTGTTTTTGCCAAAACAATTTTCTCCACTACAGATGCAAGATTCTCCTTATCACTGTCTTTTCCTGAAATAATATATTCCAGCTCATACTTTAATACTGTATTTTTTTCCGGATTATTGTAGTTGCCAAACTTTAATCCTGCATATAGTGCATTAACACATTTATTTTTTATTTCTTTTGACAAACTGTTATTTTTTTTGCCTTTCAAAGTTGATGGCAGATTAGAACCGGATAAAGTATTTTTTGATACATTTTCCGGGTTTTCTAAAACCTGTGACAATACTCCACTATCAATAAAATCTTTTAAATTTTCAAATATTGAATAATTATCTCTATCTTCTTCTGTACTTTCCAGTGTAATTAAAGACTCCATTTCGCTTATAACTTTCCCCATGTTGCTTATGGACTTTTTAACTTTGCTTATATTGCCTGAATCTAATTTTTTAATTTTCAAAACGTTAAGCTCTTTGTCCCTCTTTATCTCATCCCTTACTTTTGCCAAAATTTCCAAATTAGTATCCATGTAATCTTTTGCATCAGATGTATAGCTATTCTTTTTCAAAAACTGTTCTTTTTTTCTTTCGTACACTTCTATCTTGGAAATAGCACTGTCCACATCCTTCGATTTTATTTCGATTGATGCCATCAGCTCTCTATACTCTTTCAAAACTTTCTTTCCCTCTTTTTTATTAAAATCAGATTGAAGTTTTTCTATTTTCTGACTAACCGAATCATACTTATTACTTAAATCTTTTGTTTCTTTTAAACCTGTAACTATGCTATTAATATTTTCTACAAGTTCCTGCAATTCCCCCTTATTGACATCGACTACAATATTCAAGTCACACTTATTTTTATTTTGGTCATTACAGTTTTCGTATGTTTCACATTCTTTCACAAGTCTTTCAACAGTTTCCATTACACCTGCATATTTTATATAAGATTTAATTTGATTTGAGAAATATTGTCCTCCTTTTTTCGTTAAATACTCCTTTCCGGTTACTTCTAAATTAACCAGATTTGTTCCTAAAAAATTTAGGCCCGGCTCATTTAAATCTGCCATATTTATATTATCCTGTATGTTCTTTTTTATTACCGACTCAACAGTCTGCTTTTCCCATACAAGTAATATTCCATAATCTTCATAAACCTGTCTTCCATATCCTGCCAGTGCTGACTCTGCACTCATATATGTATAGCTTTTTATCTGCGCCTGTACTGCACTGATTCTTGCACTTTCACCAATTACATTAATAAGCAACATCACACTTATAAGTATCATGCTTAAATAGATGGTTATACTTCCTTTTACTTTCATTTTTTACTTCCCATAAAACTTTTCGTAAAATTTATTACCTTAAAAAGTTTGTTTTTCCCCCACTTTAAAACTTTTTAATCTGAGTTTTTATTGTTGTATAAACTCCGTCAGCTATTCCACTTATCTGTGATTTAAATACTAAGGCAAGTCCTACAAGTACCAGAATTATCAGCACTACCTCTATAACGCCCATTGCCTTCTGTTTTCCTAAAATAATTCTTGCTTTTGTCTTCAAAATTTCCAACATTTCTATACCCCCTGTTTTCACTTGTCATAATTGTTTATTTTCACATTTCTATTTTATTTTTATATTCAATTTTCATATTGTTTTTATACTGTGTTTTCACTTCTTCACATATTTATTGACATTAATGCCGGTACCATTAGAATAACCAGTGCCACTATTAACATAACCGTCATTGGTCCTAACAGTTTAGTTGATATTTCGCTGCCTCTTTTTAAAGCAGTATTCTTTCTCTCAACCAGTGCCCTATTTAACTCATTTTCAAGGGCAAAAGATAACTCTCCTGTTCCTCTGCGTATGTTTTGTTCAATAATATTTGCCAACTTTATATAATTGTGCAACCCACATCTTTCTCCATATTGATTTATTGCATTAATTTCTGACACTCCGCTTTTCATTTTTACCGTTGCCATTTTCAACTCTTCATAAGCATAATGATACTCTTTTGGATTTTTCTTTTTCTCATCCTCATATTGCCTTACAATTCTTTCAATTGAGCTCTTTATTGAAAGTCCTGCATTGCTATATAATAGAATTTTGCTTAAGATTTCAGGGTAATCAGATTGAAGTTGTATATTTCGTTTTTTCACTTCACTCTTTAAATCCCTATCCTTTAAGAAAAATACTGCCACACACATAATAAATGCTACTATTGGAATATATTTTCCTATTTTTGATGCACTCTTATAATAACTAATCTTTTCGCCTGATATATTTTCCGGCAAAAAAATCTTCTTTTGCTCACTACCCTGACTGTTTATGTATTCCTGAACTGCTTCCTGAATATCTCCCTTGTAATTTCTTGGAAATACATTTACGGCAAATGTGTAGCTTAATGTTAGTTCATTTAATTCCATATTTGCCGTAAGGTTAACAATTGTACCTTCCTGTGAAACATCAGGCATAATCTGTCCATCATAATTCAAAACCCTACCATCACTTATATCCCATGTTACCGAAATATCGGTGTCTGGTATTTCACGAATCAAATTCAATGGCTTATCAATATGGTTAGCACTTTTGTTCTTGTCCAAAACAAGCTTAACTAACTTATTTCTACTATTCTCCATTAGTTTTAAGGATTCATCTTTTGACAGTTGTCTTTGGTCTACTTCAACATTAATTTTTTCAACATTATCTCCATTCTTTGCAAAAAAACTATAACTGCTAATACTTTGCCCGTCTCTATCCAATGTTTTTATTTGCCCTTTATTGTCCTTATTTTCAGAAAAACTTATTGCCATTCCAAATATCAGAAACAAAATAAACATTCCAAGGCACGAAGCTATTTTATTTACACGATACATATAAATCTCTTTTTTTATGTTTTCCTGTACATTTAACTTTTTTATTAAAGATTCCGTATATGTATTTTTATGTAAAAGTCCTTTAGGTATTCTGTCAGCAATAAACATCGACATTCCGTACAATGGTCTAAGTTTATCTTTCTTAAACTTTTTTCTTAAGGTTCGTCTATACCTGACTGTTAATATATAAAATATTAAAATCAAACCAAGTAGAACTGTATAAACCTTCAATGTCATCCCCCTCTCTTAATCACTGTGTTTACCGTGTCAAACGATCTTATCCTATACTTGCACAATTTCTGCAATCTTATATGCTTACCTTTACTATTTTTTCGCTCCACAAGTATGCAAGCAGATAAACTATTAGACATACCGTCATAACTATATTTCCCATTATGGATTTGTACATTATATCCAGAAAACCGGGGGAAGCCATACTTATATATCCGATTAAAAACAACGGAATCACAGTCATAATACGTTGCTCCAGTTTCTTGTCGTTTATGGCAACATTAATTTCTTCCTTTACTGATTCCTTAAGAACAATATTTTCTATAACTCTTTTTATTACATTGTTCATGTTACCGCCTGATTTTTGTGCTATGGAAAAAGTATTATAAAACATATGAGCACTTTCTAAATCAGTTCTCTCCGCAAAATCTTTAAAAACTATCTCTATTGGTGTATTAAGTTTAAGTCTTGAAGTCATTAATCTTAACTCTGAACATATTAATCCATCATATCCATAAATATTAACCATCTCACGATAGCTTTCTTTTAATCCGTTCTCAACGGAATATCCTGTAACAATTCCATCCTTTAAGGCTACAAGCATTTCTTTATACTGATGTTCAAATTCTGCCTTTGCCCTGTCTTTGTATTTCGTTGAATATTGCCTGTATATTGGTATTACTAATGGCAGAATTATAATTCCCGCCTTAAAACTTCCATAAAACATTCTTCCCATTAAAATCACCAACAGACCTATTATTATCAGACTTACAGTCTTCTTCTTTCCTGACATACAATAATTCATATTCCCCCTTACCGGACAATTATCTTAAGCCAAACCCTTTCTTTCCAACTTTTGCTTATTAATTAGTGGATTTTCAGTTCTTTCCAATTGTCCCACAACTTTATTTTTGTCAGATTCAGGTTCTTCCTTAAAAACATACAACCTGTTTAGTTCTATCTGACCATTTCTTATCCCAACCACTTCATTAATTTCCAATACTTTTCTTGTTTTGTCTCTCATTCTTCCTAAATGAATAACTATATCTATTGCTGTTGCAATCTGTGCTCTTATAGCCGCCAATGGCATATCAATTCCCATAAGAACCATTGTTTCCAATCTTGTCATCATATCTGATGGAGAATTTCCATGTCCTGTTGACATAGAACCATCATGTCCTGTATTCATTGCCTGAAGCATGTCCAAAGTCTCCCCACCTCTTACCTCGCCAACGATTATTCTATCCGGACGGACTCGTAATGATGCTTTAATTAAATCCCTTATGGAAATAACATTCTCCCCCTGACTGTTTGCCTGTCTTGTTTCCATTCGGACAATATTATCAACAGAATCAAGTTTTAGTTCTGCTGAATCTTCAATTGTGACTATTCTTTCGTCTTTAGGAATAAAATTAGATAACACATTTAGAAATGTTGTTTTACCGGATCCTGTCCCCCCACTTACAAAAATATTATAGCCTGCCATAACTGCCATTTTTAAAAAATCAGCAGCCTCTTTTGAAATTGTCCCCCAACTAATCATATCGTCGATTGTAATTCCTCTTTTTGAAAATTTACGTATTGTAACTATAGGTCCTTCAAGAGCAATTGGTGGCAATATTACATTAACTCTGGAACCGTCTTCAAGTCGTGTATCCACAATGGGATTTGACTCATTTACCCTACGGTTAGTCTTTGCCACAATCTGTTGGATAATATCATTTAACCTGTTTTCAGATTCAAACCTTTCATCTATTTTGTTTATACGTCCCTTTTTTTCAACAAAAATATTGTTAGGTCCATTTATCATTATTTCTGTAATATCAGGTTCTTCCAGCAGCTCCTCTATTATGCCTAACCCTCTAATTGAGGAATATATTTTTTTATGTATAATTTGTCTTTTCTTAATTGACATATATCTGTAATCCTGATTTTTTTCAATTACACTGTCTATAATTTCGTGCAATTCACTGTCATCAGGTTCTCTTGACATATCAACTCTTTCAATTACCAAACCTCTTAACTGTTCTATTTCTGACTTGTTCATTATAATCCCCCCAATACCTGTCTTATGTAATCTCCGGGTTCTCCCCACAAATAACATTCTCTATATTCATCCAAGCTGCTCCATTGCCTTATTTGTGGCACTTGCAGCATTTCCGTTCTGTCTAATATTTCCTCATAACCTGTTTTTAAAAGATACTCTTCCCATTCCTTCTTCTTGCACTGATTCATCCAGTCATTAGAAACCGGCACAAATATTCTATTGCAACTTTCAAGCAAAATCATTGGATTGTTAAGTACCTGACCGAACTCAATAATAATCTTGTCATATTCTGTTAATTCTGCAATATTCTGTATAAATTGAAGCCACTGCCCTGTATCAATATTTCTTAAATCATAGGAATATACCAATGGCGGTATGTAATCAAATCCCTCCGCCGAATAGGTTACTGCCTTAAGTTTAACGGCCATTGATTCCGGGGATTGCTTGTAGAAATACATTAAGTCTGACAGATTCGCTCCAAAATCCGTATCAAACATTCTATCCATTCCTGAATATTCCTGCATATTTATGTAAAGAACTGTATAATCTGCTCCTAAAGTCTGTGCCATAGCCCACGCAACTGCAGTCTTTCCCACATTGCCTACAGGCGAATATATACCGATTATTTCCGACTTGTTCTTTGTAACAGGTACAAAAATACTGTCCTTTGTTATATCAATGTAGTAATCTATAACCTGGCGGATAACATTTTCCATTGACTGATATTTATAAATGGTTCTGTATTCAGAAAAAGATGACGAAACCTCCTCACCTGCCAATATTACAATCTTCTCCCTGTTAACCTTCTCTATCTCATGGCACATTACATCTGAAGCTACCAATAATAATTGTGGCTCCCGACTTTCCAAATATTGTAATAATGACTCCTGTTTCGTAAATACCTGAATCTCAAAAGGCATTCCTTTCTTCTCTTCTATATACTCCAAAAAAGATTCTGTATAATTCTCGTCATTATCAAAAACAGCTAAACTACCCTTCTTCAATAGTTTTCCCCCCTTACTTATTACATCTTTAACATGTGCAACGCTCTATCCTCTGTTTCTTCCTATTGGGTAAACCAGTTCTTTGCACATATGTCGAATTTTCTTTGTTTTTGTTGTTCTGTGTTTTGTTTTTGAATATACGCATATTATATATATTGATTTTGTCAAAGTCTATACGCTTTTTACACAAAAAGTTTTTATTCATTTCTTAATATAATTTAGACAAAAAACATATTTTGAATATGTTATATATTTATTAATATTGTCCTATGACATCACTTATTATTACTATGGAAAATTTGCCATTTTCAATAGTCACTTATACAGCCTTCATTTTTTATGCATTTTTTTTATTGACATTTGCGTATAATATATATATACTTTGACGTAGTATTGAATACTACATAGCGTTGAGTAGTCATTTTTTAAGGAAGGAAGAACTTTTTATGAAACAAAGAATTAAATTAGCTGACAGACAGCTTCCTAATTATTCTAAAGGTGAAGAAATTTTTAATATGGTTTCCCATATCGTTGGTGCGGCTTTAGGTATTGCAGCTCTTGTGCTTTGCATTATTGTTTCGGCCAAGCATCACAGTGGAATCGGCGTTGTTTCCAGTTGCATTTATGGGGTAACTTTAATTGTTTTATATACAATGTCCAGTGTTTATCATGGTTTAAGACCGGGAATGGGTAAGAAGGTTATGCAGGTTCTTGACCACTGCACCATTTACTTTCTTATTGCAGGAAGTTACACACCAATACTTCTTGTTCCAATGAGAGCCAAATATCCCGTTTTGGCATGGTCTTTATTTGGCTTAGTTTGGGGTTGTGCAATTATTGCCTGTACCCTTACTGCAATTGACTTAAAGAAATACAGCGTATTTTCTATGATTTGCTACCTTGCCATGGGATGGGTTATTATTATTTTCATAAAACCTACCATTGAAGTTATGGGCACAGGTGGCGTTATCTTACTTGTTGTCGGAGGCATTGCCTACACTGTAGGCTCTATTCTTTACGGACTTGGAAGCAGTCATAAATGGATGCATTCTATTTTCCATTTGTTCATTCTTGCAGGAAGTATATTACATTTTTTTGCAATAATACTTTATGCCCTTTAATGATGTTTTCACACATTGGAAATATCAATTAATAGATTTTCCAAAGGATTTTCTTGTTAATTGAAAAAGCACTAAGATTTAGGTTTCATTCAACCCTTTATTCTTAGTGCTTTTTTTGTTAAGACTAAATCACTTTTAATCTTAATAATATCTTTTTCTTTTTTGTCTTCTTCTATATATTTCATTAAGCAGCAATACCATTATTATATCCTTAAGCCACTGGTCATCAGGATACTTAATGCATTCCTTGCCATTACAGGATGCCTCTTCTTTTTTAATATTTTCAAAAATACGATTAACAATCCTTAGGATTCCCATTTTGTCAGGATATTCGTCAAACATCATACTTCCTGCAAACTCCTGATAATCACATTCCTTCTCTACCATCTCCTGAATGGTCATAAAAGTTAGAGGGTACATTTCTTTAACATATTCAATGTCTCTATCTTCCGCCATTCCCCATTGTCCGTAATACATTCCCGTAACTGCATTTCCCTGAACATAAAAAGGTATATATTTATAATCCATATACTATCCTAAACTAATCAAAAACCTTATCAGTCTAGTATATTCAGCAAAAATAGAATTGTTTACTAAAGCTTTATTTTAATCTCTTTGCCTGATTTCTCATATGGAATATATTCCACACCTGCTGCTGCCATCATTCTCTTTGACGCCTTTACAGAAGATGTATCTCCATATTTATCATCGCCATATATAACCTTCTTAATGCCACACTGAATAATGGCCTTGGCGCACTCATTACAAGGAAACAAAGTTACATAAATCTTTGCTCCTTCAAGACTGCCGCCTCTATAATTCAAAATGGCATTTAATTCGCTGTGAGTTGTGTAAAAATATTTATTGTCATATGGATCGTCGCTTTCTCTATTCCATGGAAATTCATCATCGCTACAACCTACCGGAAGCCCGTTATAGCCCATTGACAAAATTTTGTTATCGTCACTTACTATGCATGCTCCCACCTGAGTATTTGGATCCTTTGACCTTAGTGCCGCCAAAGATGCAACTCCCATAAAATACTCATCCCATGAAATGTAATCCTTTCTCTTACTACTAGCCATTTCTTTCTCCTTTTAATTTCTTGTCAAAAGTGAAATGCTACTATTTATTTGCCACGGAAAAATTTCTATTGCAAACACGTTAATTTTATTATTTTGTACCGAAGATTCTATCTCCTGCATCTCCAAGTCCCGGAACGATGTACTTGTGTTCATTTAATTTTTCATCTAATGCACCAATGTACATATTTACGTCAGGATGTGCTTCTTCCATTGCTTTTACGCCTTCAGGTGCTGCAATAATGCACATTAATGTAATGTTCTTTACACCTTTTTCTTTAAGCATCTGAATTGCTGCAATTGCAGAACCACCTGTTGCAAGCATTGGATCTACTACGAATACGTTTCTCTTGTCACAATCTTCAGGTAATTTACAGTAGTACTCGTGAGGCAATGCTGTAACAGGATCTCTGTAAAGTCCAATGTGTCCTACTTTTGCTGATGGAATCATTGCAAGCATTCCATCTACCATACCAAGACCTGCTCTAAGAATAGGTACGATTGCTAACTTCTTTCCGCCTAATTCTTTAACTGTTGTCTTGCATATCGGTGTTTCGATTTCCTGGTCAGCTAATTCTAAGTTTCTTGTTGCTTCATATGTGATAAGCATTGCAATTTCGCTGATTAACTGTCTGAAATCTTTTGTTCCTGTTTCTTTTCTTCTAATAATTCCAATCTTGTGCTGGATCAATGGATGATCCATTATAAATGTCTTTCCCATTTGTTTTCCTCCGTGCTTTTTTATGTATTTTTTTAGTTTTTGTATTTACTTTCCTTAAGCTTGTTAGCTAATTTCTGAATTATGTTGTCTAATGTTTCATACATCTTGGCATAATCCGCTAACTCACCACCATCTGGATTAACTATGCTTCCTGCCTCGTTAATATACTCTGTTAATGTATAAACATTAACTGCCTCTGCATAGTCATCATATACTGCCTGCTTCCTTGACTCATCTAATACCAGTACCAATACGTCTTGTCCAAAATCTTCCGGTTCAAGTTGTATTGAAGTACGGTTAATGTCCAATCCCTTTGAGGCTGCGATTGCTACAGTTTTAGGATTCATTGGCTCCGGGAAAAGAACTGCAAGTCCTCTTGAATCAATATTTACCTGTTCTAATGGCAAATAATGTTTTAGCAAAGTTGCTGCAAGTGGTCCCGGTGACGTATCCATATCCGTAACAAACAAAATTTTTGAAAATTCTAGCATTTTACCTCCGAACTGCTATACATCAATGATGTTATAACCTGCTGCCTTAGTAAGCCTGTTCATGATTGCCTGTCCCACATTCTTCTCTGAAAATGCTTCACCAAAAATAAATTCTGTATCCACTTTGTCAAAGTCTCTTAATGCCTTGAACAAATGATTGGCAACTGTTTCCGGCTTTTCTAAATCTCCCAGTGATACTACCTTAATGCTCTTGTTTAGTCTTCCCTGGTACATATGCAAATGCTGGTCTGCTGTTATAATTCCTGTAATCTTACCTTCATCTGCTTTTTCATTTGCAAGTTCGATGATTTTTTCTGCCACCTTTACTTCATCGCCCTTATAAATCGTATAATCTGCCGATGGTGCATAATGTCTGTATTTCATTCCCGGAGCTTTTGGTTTAAACTCCTTAGTTGGTTTTGTAAAAATAGTTCTGTCCTCTGTTGCATCGGGAACAATCTCTTTTACCATTTCGTATGTAATAAATCCTGGTCTTAAAATCATTGGTGGATTAACTGTCACGTCAATGATAGTTGATTCAAGTCCCATTCCTACCATTCCGCCATCAATAATCATATCAATACGACCGTCCATGTCATCTATTACATGTTCCCCTAAAGTCGGGCTTGGTTTTCCTGAAAGGTTAGCACTTGGTGCCGCAATACTAACACCAGCCGCCTTAATAAGTGCCTGTGCAATAGGGTGATTAGGATATCTGACTGCAACTGTGTCCAAGCCTCCTGTTGTACCCTTTGGTACCAGATTACTTTTATTAAATATAAGTGTCATAGGTCCCGGCCAAAAGGCATCCATTAATTTCTCAGCCACCGGTGGTATCTCTTCAACCAACGGTTTAAGCATTTCCAAATCTGCTATGTGGGCAATTAACGGATTGTCTGATGGGCGTCCCTTTGCAGCATAAATCTTTGCTGCCGCTTCTTCATTTAATGCATCTGCTCCCAGTCCGTAAACAGTTTCTGTAGGAAAAGCAACCAGACCACCCTGTCTTATAATCTCTCCTGCCTGGTTAATTGTATCCATATCTATATTGTCTACACTGGTTTTTTTTATTATAGTTTTCATCTTACGCCTCATCTAATTTTTATCTTGTCTATTTTATCATATATTACCCCATTTTACAAATTATATTAACTATTACCATTACCTATTTTTCTCCAAAATATTCTTTAATTCCGGTACATATTATTTCCGCCAGTTTCTTCTGATATTCCTCCTTTGAAAGACTTTCCTCCTCACTTGGGTTGCTTAAAAAACCACACTCTATTATTGTTCCCGGACATTTAGAATTTATAAGCATATAATAACTGTTGTTAGGCTTTGCCTCCTTTTCTTTTTCTGTATTAATTTTTTTGTTCAAATGATTTTGAAGTATTAATCCAAGCTTTTTACTTTTTTCTGATTTTTCATAGAAAAAGCTTTGGGCACCTTTTACATTTGGGTTTGTAAAGCTGTTTTGATGAATGCTTATCATAATGCTATTACTGTTTATTTGGTATGTATTATTTATTATGCTACATCTTTTGTTTAAATCTCCAACCTTGGAAAACTTTCCTCCCTCATTTAGAATCTCATCTTTATTTCTTGTCATTACCACATCAAATCCGTTATCTTCCAAAACTTTCTTAAGGCATTTAGAAATGGCAAGGTTTACGTCTTTTTCCTTTGTGCCATTAACGCCCACTTTTCCCGGATCATCTCCCCCATGTCCCGGGTCAATTACAACAACTTTGCCATTTTTAGTTTTAACATTTTTATTTTCTTTTTCCATTTCAACTGTAGCTACCTTATCCATGTTGCAGGCTATTATTGTCATTGACACGAGAAGAACCACGGACATTACCATATTGATTTTTATTTTATTTTTAAGCATAAACATTCCAATTTTTTTTCTACAATATATGAATTTCTAAGCATAAAAAGAACGCAGAACTATTTAAACTTCCATCTAAATTATTCTGCGTTTCTAATATGATTTTTATTCTATTATGATTTAATTTAAAATCTTATTTTAATTCTGTAAAGGCATTTGCAAGTTCTGCAAACTCTTCCAAAGTCAATGCCTCACCTCTTATAGTTTCCGGTTTTCCTATTTTTTCTATGGCCTTAACTATCTGTTCCTTAGAAAAACTAAGCTCCGGTGAATTTTTCAATCCGTTAACTAATGTTTTTCTTCTCTGATTAAAAGAAGCTCTTATGATTTTAAACATTAATTTTTCATCTGCCACATTAACTGTAGGTTCTTTATGTCTTGTTAGCTTTATTACCGCTGAATCAACATTTGGTCTTGGCATAAAACATGTTGCTGACACATTAAGAATAACCTTTGCAGTGGCATAGTACTGAACTGCCAATGACAATGCCCCATAATCCTTTGAACCCGGTCCTGTCTGCATTCTGTCTGCCACTTCTTTTTGAACCATTATTGTAATGCTGTCAATTGGCACACCACTCTCAAACAATCCCATAATAATAGGTGTTGTTATGTAATATGGCAAATTGGCAACAACCTTAATTGGTTTACCATTATTCTTTTCCTCTGCTAAAGATTTTATGTCAACCTTTAGCACGTCCTGATTTATAACTTCCACATTATCATATTCTGACAATGTATCTTCCAAAATAGGAATTAACATCTTATCAATTTCCACAGCCACAACCTGTCTTGCAGCTTCACAAAGATACTGTGTCATCGTTCCTATTCCCGGACCGATTTCCAAAACGAAATCATCTTTTGTTATTTCAGCTCCTCTGATAATACTTTCCAATACATTTGAGTCAATTAAAAAGTTCTGTCCGAATTTTTTTTGAAAAGCAAAGCTATATTTATTTATTATTTCCTTTGTTGCACTTGGTGTTCCAAGATATGCCATTAATCAAACCTCTTTCTGCCTATTCCATAAAGGTCTTTTGCATTATTTGAAGTAATATCAATAACTTCTGCAGGGCTAATGTTCTTAATCTCTGCTATTTTATTTACAACGTAAGGCAGATTAAAGGAATCATTTCTCTTTCCTCTGTTTGGTTCCGGTGTTAAATAAGGACAGTCTGTTTCTATTACCATTCTATCCATTGGCATATATTCTACAACTTTCCTTAATTTCTTAGCATTTTTAAATGTTACTACACCACCGATTCCTAGGTAAAATCCCATATCAAGGAATTTTTCTGCCATTTCCTTTGTGTAAGAAAAACAATGAATTACTCCACCGATTTCATCAGCCTTGTTAGCCTTCATAACTTCATATGTGTCATTTGCCGCATCACGGCTGTGAATAATAATCGGTAATTCAGCCTCTCTTGCAATATCCATTTGCTTTTCAAACCATTCTATCTGCTGCTCTTTATTATCATTCCAATGATAATCCAAGCCTATTTCGCCTACTGCAACGATTTTAGGCTTGTAAATGCTTTTCTTAAGCCACTGATAATCTTCTTCCGTAAGTTCTGAAACTTCATCCGGATGAACGCCTAATGCTCCATAAACATATGGAAAACGTCTCACAAGACCTATTGTGCTTTTACATGATGACATACTTGCGCCTACGTTTACGATATATTCTACACCTCTGTTTTGCATTCTCTCTAATAACTTTTCTCTGTCATCATCGAATGCTTCATCGTCATAATGTGCATGTGTATCAAAAATCATATTTCCTCCGATTTAGCAGATTTCGCTTCCACTAACAATATCTTTATCAACTGTTACAACTGAAAGGTTTCCTTCGTCATCTCCTGCTGCCAAAATCATTCCCTGTGATTCCACTCCGCAAAGCTTACATGGTTTTAAGTTGGTGATAACGGCAACTTTCTTTCCTACCATTTCTTCAGGTTTATAGTATTTTGCAATACCTGAAACAATCTGTCTTGTTTCTGCTCCAATCTTAATCTGCGAAACTAGAAGTTTCTTAGCCTTTGGAACAGGTTCACACTTAATTACTTCACCTACCTGAATCTGAACCTTATCAAAATCATCTATTGTAATTTCAGGTTTCTTTTCAACTTCAGGATATTTTTCCTCTGCTTTTTCAGCCTTCTGAGCTGCCTTAATTTCTTCTACCTTTTCCATAACATCCTTAATATCCATTCTTGCAAATAAGATTTCCGGTTTTTCTGTTACTTTGTTGTCTGATGGGTATTTGCCAAATTCTGTCATATCTTCAAAAGCTCTTGGCTGTGCATTAATCTGAGCCAGAATCTTCTTTGATGTTTCAGGCATAAATGGCTCTAATAGGCTTGCGCCAATTGTAATACCTTCAATTAAGTTATAAAGTACTGTGGCAAGTCTGTCCTGCTTATCTTCTTCCTTAGCAAGTGCCCAAGGCATTGTTTCATCAATGTACTTATTACATCTCTTAAATAATGTGAAGATTTCTGTAATTGCATCTGCAACTCTTAACTTATCCATCTTTTCAGCTGCCTTAACAGGTGTATCCAAAATAACCTTCTTAAAGTCATCGTCAACTTCTTCGTCAACTCCCTTGTTGCTTACAACTCCGTCAAAATACTTATTTGACATTGAAATTGTTCTGTTAACAAGATTTCCTAATGTATTAGCAAGGTCTGAGTTCATTCTCTCAACCATTAATTCCCAAGTAATAGTTCCATCGTTTTCAAATGGCATTTCATGAAGCACGAAATATCTTACGGCATCAACACCAAAAAGATTTGCCAAGTCATCCGCATAAATAACGTTACCCTTTGACTTACTCATTTTTCCGTCACCCTGTAATAACCAAGGATGTCCAAAAATCTGCTTTGGAAGTGGAACATCTAATGCCATAAGCATAATTGGCCAATAAATAGTATGGAATCTTAAAATATCCTTTCCAATAAGGTGAAGGTCGGCCGGCCAATATTTGTCATATAATGGGTCATTATTTCCATCTACATCATATCCCAAACCTGTAATGTAGTTGGATAATGCATCAATCCATACATAAACTACGTGCTTTGGATCAAAGTCTACAGGGATCCCCCATTTAAATGATGTTCTTGATACACATAAATCCTGTAATCCCGGAAGAAGGAAGTTGTTCATCATTTCATTCTTTCTTGATTCAGGCTGAATAAATTCAGGATGTGTATTAATATGTTCAATTAATCTGTCTGCGTATTTGCTCATTCTAAAGAAATACGCTTCTTCCTTTGCAGGTGTTACTTCTCTGCCACAGTCAGGACACTTTCCATCTACTAACTGTGATTCTGTAAAGAAAGATTCACAAGGTGTACAGTACATTCCTTCATAATGTCCCTTATAAATATCTCCCTGATCATATAGTTTCTTAAAAATCTTCTGAACCTGTTTTTCATGGTCAGGATCAGTTGTTCTAATGAATTTATCATATGATGTATTCATTAAATCCCAGATTTCCTTAATAACACCGGAAACATTATCTACAAATTCCTTTGGTGTAATTCCTGCTTCCGCAGCCTTTAATTCTATTTTCTGACCGTGTTCGTCAGTTCCTGTCTGGAATCTTACATCATATCCCTGCTGTCTTTTAAATCTTACAATACTGTCAGCCAAAATTGCTTCATAAGTATTACCAATATGAGGCTTTCCTGATGTGTAAGCAATGGCTGTTGTTAAATAATACGTTTTACTCATTTTCCTGCCAATTTCCTTTCCAAAATAAGAATTTCAAATATAATAAACGCTCTCATCATAAAGACGAGAGCGTAAACTTCGTGGTACCACTTTACTTTATCGGAATAGTATTCTTAATAATTACAAAACACATTCCAACCTTATTTACACTATAACGGGTGTTCCCGTCACCGGCTTATGTAGCACTCACCGATGCCATTCGGGGGCCATCTTCACCTTACTCTTCACTGCCTGTTCTCACCATTTCAGACTCTCTGTATGCTATCTTTAAGGATACTCTTCCCTTCACTATGTTTACCATCTGCTAACAATTCTATTATTTAATGGCAAATTTGTCAATTTTAATTTTAATTACATAGCTTATCTGTTAACAATATATATTAATATTATAGGACTTTAATTTTGACATTATGGTGCCTTCTACACTTTCTTCCATAATTAATCCGGTAAACTCGTCTATGCCGGCATATTTGTAATTGCCATCCTTAGAAAGTTTCTCTCTTTCCATAAGCATATAACACTCATTACTTACTTCCATTACAGACTTCTTTGTTAATGCATCTTCCGTATCATATGTATAGACTCTGTTTCTGTTGATCTCTATTCCAACCACTCCCATAAATGCCTTATCAAACTGATAGTTAGAGATATTTCTGTTAGTTATTGTTCCAACGAAACCATCTCTGCCCCTGTTTAATTTTCCACCAAGGAAAATAAGTTTAGTCTTGGTATCCTTCTCATGAAGCATTATAAGTATGGCATCAATCATATTTGTAACAACTGTAACCGGTCTGTCTGCCTCAACTATAAGTTTTACCAGTTCAATATTTATGGTTGAAATATCAAGAAAAATAACATCGCCGTCCTGAATTATTTCATAAGCCCTTTTTGCTATTACACGCTTCTCTTCTACGTTCTTACCTATTCTCTGTGAAACATATCTGTCATGACTGTTTGTCCTGACTCTTACTGCTCCACCATAAGTCTTCTTTAACATTCCGTCTTTTTCTAAATGAGCTAAGTCTTTTCTAATACTATCCTCTGTTACTCCAAATTTTTTACTTAAATTTTTTACTCTTACTGAACCTTCTCTGTTTACTATTTCAACAATTGTATTTTGTCGTTCTCTTGCAAGCATAACTTCCCCCTTCTTCGTACATTAATCTATACTTTATATTCTTAATATTTTCAGGGGTTTGTCAAGGGTTACATAACTTTTTGTATAAAACTACTTATTTTTCGAAAAAAATAGAAAGGAAAAGAGCAATTACACCAAAGATTTCTCCCTGTTATAATTGCTCTCCGTTAACAAACCAAAAATATGCATTTATTTATTGATTTATGACTATCCTAAAATTTCTAAAACTTCTTCCTCTGTTACACATGCCATAACTTTATCAGCTAATGCCTTACATTCATCCATTGTGCAATCGGAAATAGTCTTTCTTGTCTTTAATACACTTGTAGCACTTACACTAAATTCATCTAAACCAAATGCTAAAAGAAGTGGGATAAGTTTTGAATCTGCTGCTGCTTCTCCACACATACCTACCATAATTCCCTCTTTCTTACCACATTCGATAATACGCTTAATTGCTCTAAGTACTGCCGGATTATATGTTGAATAAAGATATGCAACCTTTGCATTTCCTCTATCTACTGCCATTGTGTATCCTGTAAGATCGTTTGTACCGATACTAAAGAAAGCTGCTTCTTTTGCAAGAGCATCTGCCATCATGCAGGCTGCAGGTGTTTCCATCATTACACCAACTTCAATGTTCTTATTGTAAGCTACGCCTTCCTTATCTAATTCAGCCATAATGTCTTTAATCATAGCCTTAACCTGTCTTAATTCATCAACACCTGTTACAAGTGGAACCATAATCTTAATCTTTCCAAATGCACTGGCTCTAAGCAAAGCTTTTAACTGAATCTCATAAATATCTTTTCTCTGTAAGCAATAACGAATAGCTCTAAAACCAAGGAATGGGTTGTCTTCATGTTCCAATCCAAGATATGGAACATCCTTGTCACCACCGATATCAAGTGTTCTGATGATAACTGGTTTTCCTTTCATCTTTTCTGCTACTTCCTTATATGCTTCAAACTGTTCTTCTTCTGTAGGCATAGAACCTCTATCCATAAATAAAAATTCTGTTCTGAAAAGCCCAATACCTTCGCCATCACATTCAACAGCCTTGTTAGCATCTGCAGGTTTTCCAATATTACATACTAATTCAACTTTTACGCCATCCTTAGTCTGTGAAGGCTTGCCTGCATATTCTTTTAACAATGCCTTTTCATTCTGATAATCGCTGTACATCTTTTTGAACTTTTCAACTGTTTCATCATCAGGATTTAAAATAGCTTCTCCACTTGTTCCGTCAAGAACTACCTTATCTCCATTCTTAGCAATACTGCAAATATTTTCAATACTTAATACTGCAGGTACTTCCATTGCTCTTGCAAGAATAGCTGAATGAGATGTTCTTCCACCTACTTCCGTAAGAATACCTTCGATGTTCTCCGGATTAATTCCTGCTGTCATAGAAGGTGTTAAATCTCTTGCTACGATAACTGTTCCTGCGGGTACCTGTGAAATATCAACGTCTTCTATTCCCAATAAAATCTTAAGCATTCTTGTCTTAATATCTCTAAAGTCTGTTGCTCTCTGCTGAAGTAATTCATCAGGAATCTGTGAAAACATTTCTGCTGTCTGTTCTAATACCTGCTCTACAGCCATTTCTGCTGTAATCTTTTCACTAATAATCAAAGCTGAAATCTGTTCTTCAATCATTGGATCCTGAAGCATCTGGATATGACCTCTTAAAATATCAGCATCCTTCTTTCCTACAGTAATATCCATTTTTTCAGCCATAACATTTGTATCTGCCACAAACTTTTCAATGGCATTCTGTAATCTTTCAATTTCAGCTCCGGTTTCTTCAACTCTCTTAGTTTCAATATTAATTTCATGTTCTTCAATTAAAACTACTGTTCCGATACCAATTCCTTCAGATCCTGCTATACCCTTGTACATATCTCTTACCTCTTATAAATTATTCACCAAAGTTCTGGCTTGCAAGTTCTTCAACCTTAGCCATTGCTGCTTCTTCATCTTCTCCGTCACATTCAAATGTAATTTCTGCACCTGTCTTAATACAAGCTGAAATAATGTTGATAAGACTCTTAGCGTTGATTCTCTTATCGCCGAATACGATTGTTACGTCACATGCGAATTTTCCCATTTCCTTTGCTACAACACCTGCCGGTCTCATGTGTAATCCTTCTGAATTTTCGATTGTTAAAGTCTTTGATAACATTTTTTAATCCTCCTAAATAATAAAATTTTTAATATTTTCTATAATGCTTCAAGCAGTGAAACTATTTCTTCAGGTTTCTTAGCCTCAACAAGTTTCTCACGAAAGTCATCATAAATAACTTTTCTAAACAGTGATGCCAAAATCTCCAAATGTCTGTTTCCTGCTGCAGGTGATGGAACGCCAATCATAAATATAATGCTGACTTCTTCCCTTCCATCCCAAACAATTGGTTTCTTAAGATGTGCAAAAGCCAAGGTTTCGCACTTTACGCCTTCTGACTTTGCATGAGGTGTTGCAACTGAAAATCCTACTGCTGTTCCTGACACTTTTTCTCTCTGTAGCACATCTGCCACATACATTTCCTTATCAATCAGTCTGTCATTCTGATCCATAACATCTGCCATCTTTCTAATAACTTCTTCTGCACTATCTGCCTCTAAATCAAACATGACAAAATCATTATCAATAAGTTTTTCAGCCAAAACCGTGCCTCCTTTTCTTAAATTACCACTTTCCTGTGTTTTCATTCTATATTGTTATAAATTTTTTTTCAATTTCTCCAAAAAAAGAAAATTGCACTAAACTTAGTGCAATTTCCATCAAGCCTTTTAATTATAAAGGTTGTATCGTTTTTATATTTTTACTCCCAAGACAATTCTTCTTTTAGAATTTTCTCCATTTCTCTAATATCCGATGATTTTCTTATTCTAGCAATCTTATCACCAGATCCCAAAAGTCTTGCAAAATCATGGAAGAATGCCTTAGTGCTTCCAATATTGTCGAAATTAATTGCCAATACAAATATTGTATCAACCATCTTTCCCCCCCAATTAATAGGATGTGCCAGTCGTACAACAAATACCTTAGGCTTTATAACATTATCAGGAGTTCCGTGTGGTATTGCCACGCCGTTACCTATTGCCGTAGGTTCAATCTTCTCTCTTTTCATTACGTCATCAAAGAAATCTTTGTTAACATAACCTCCGTTGTAAAGCCTTTTGCATGCTTCCTTTAAGATTTTTTCTTTATCTAATTTTTCATTAACAAAGAGAATATTGTCAATATCTATTAACGAATAAAATCCCTGTTTCTGAAGCTCCGGATGTGAAATTATTTCAAAGCACTTACTCTTTATGTTTTTCTCATCCTCTGCACTTATAATCGGTGATATATGAACCACCTTGTCTTCATATTCAAAAGAAGAAATCGTAGATAAAACTATGTCACAATCATACTGGTCAATAGTGTCCATTAATTCTGATGACAAAATCGCCACAATCTTTATTTCTTCTATTCTGCTTTCAATCTTTCTGGCAACAATTGTTGATGCAGCAATTCCGCTTGTTCCAAGAATAACAGCCCTGATTGTTTTTACATTTCTGTGAAGTGCCCCACCTACAAACAAGGCAAGAAACGATATTTCATGATCTGTTGGTATTGCTCCACAATATTTTTCATAAAACCTTGTTAACGTAAAACATGTTGCAAATATTCCTGAATACATCTCTCTTATGTCGCCAAGGAATGGGTTTGTCGCCTCAATTCCGTACCTAGTTCTTATAAGTGATGACGGAACAAAATTCTCCATACTTATTTTTAACAATTCATTAGATGTTAGATCAATATTTAAAATCTCTGACAGATACTCAAGCATTTCACCTGATATTTTTTTAGCTTTTTCTTCTTTGTCACTGCTTATGGCCTTGTACAAATCAGTATTGCTCTGAACTGACGCTGACGCCAGAAGAATCTCTATATACTGCTTCTCATATTCGTTAAGATTACACTTGCTTAAACTGCAAAACTTCTCAACAACCTTGTCCACAATGTCAGAATATTTAATGTTCTCATCTTCCGGAATTATGTCTTCCGTAATAACATTTCCCATTCTTACCCTGAATAACTGTATGCAAAGATAGTCAGCCAACATTTTAAATGAATAATCCGTATACGCAATTCCATAGGTTTCTTCAATATAATGAATTACCTCAACAGATTTTTCAAAATTATCCTGACCGAAATTATTAATCCAAAGTTCCTGGTCTTCCACGCTTATTCTGTTATCATACGCTTCCCGTATAACTTTATTTCCAATACTGTACTTGCAATAACTCTTCATTGCACGCCTGATTGAAAATTCATCACCGGTAATAAACACGCCGTGACCTGCGACTCTGTTAATTCGAATATTGTACTTACTGAATTCCTTAAAAATAGAATTAATATCGTCACTAATAACTTTCTTACTTACATTTAATTCTTCTGAAAAAAGTGACAATGTGTAAGTATCCCAACCACTTAAGAGAATGTACATAATATAGCTCATTCTCTGCTCTTTAGACATAACAATCTTCTTATCTCTCTTTAAGTCGGCTACCTGCTTAATCTGCTGGTCAGTAAAATCAGCTACGAAACCAATTCCCGGCTTTCTCTCCAAAATCATACCATGTTCATTACAAAAATCTGATACTTCATTAATATACGTTTTTACACTTCGCTCAGAAACACCAAGATATATTGCAAGAGTTTTTGATGTTATTGGTATTCGATTATTCTCTATTAACTTGTCTACAATCTGAAGTCCTCTTTCTGATAACATCCGGCGTACCTCTCTATCTTTTTAAGCAAAAGATACCATCACTGACATATTTCCCTCTAATGTACATTCTTCCATAAGTGATGGGATAATAAAATGATCTCCCTTGCTTATTTCTCTTCCATTAACTTTTCCGTTACCTTCAATAACACTTACATTCATAAAGTTCTTGTCCATTTTAAATGTGTACTTTCCGTCTACATCCCATTTCTCCAGTGTATAATATGGACATTTAACTAAACGTGTACTTGTCATTCCGTCAAAGTTTTTAACTACTCTTTCCTGTTTAAAATCTTCATGAGGAGCTACTATACAATCAATACTCTGCTGAACATGAAGCTCTCTTGGCTTGCCATTCTGAAGTCTGTCATAATCGTAAACTCTGTATGTTACATCACTACTCTGCTGTGTTTCAATTAAAAGTGTTCCACCTTTAATTGCATGAAGACATCCCGGATTAATCTGGAAAAAGTCACCTTTCTTAATTGGAACTTCTCTGATTAATTCATTCCATCTTGCATTATGAATCATATCTGCCAATTCTTCTTTATCCTTAGCATTATGACCAATAACAATAGTAGCATTCTCTTTACAGTCAAGAATGTACCAGCACTCTGTCTTTCCAAGAGCACCGTTTTCATGTTCTGCTGCATATTCATTGTTTGGATGAACCTGTATGCTAAGATCATCCTCAGCTCCTAAAATCTTTATTAATAAAGGGAAAACATCCCCTTCCATATTTCCAAATAATTCTCTATGATTTTCCCAGCACCATGAAAGAGTCTTTCCTGCAAACTCCCCATTCATTACTGTACAATCACCATTTTTGTGAGCACTAATTCCCCAGCATTCGCCTGCGCTGTCACCTGCTTCTTTGTATCCAAAGTCAGAAAGTAATTTTCCGCCCCAAATAGCATCTTTAAATACCGGTTTTAACATTAATACATCCATTTCAATACCTTACCCTTTCAGTCTTTTTTTCTTTTGTATTTTTTAATTTGTTATTATTCTACTGTACTTATTTTTTCGTACATTCCTTTTAATTGTACCATATTTTTTTAAATATCATACATTTACATCAAAAATAATATTCTAGTATAAAGTAATATTTTCCGGATTACAGCTTATGAACTTAAAAAATCAGTCAAACGCTTCTTTTTTCTTAAAGAAAAAGTATTTAAGATACACAGTTGCTCTTTTAACACTTACCTGTATTCTTTTATTTTCCTATTATTTAAAAAATAATAATTATTCTAATTTAGATCAAAAACACTCTGGCAACGCTAACAATGATTTTCAAACCTATGCCCAAAATCTTTTTGATGAACAACTTCTTTCTGATTCGTTAAGTATGCATTTTTAATCAAAAAACTTACTAAATTTCTGATTATCTTTTCATAAGTTGGTAAATGCCGATATAT